>JAAUXU010158778.1_pt1 | contig 28758 bp, 27 predicted proteins | sample 7278151 | NCBI WGS metagenome assembly JAAUXU01 (sample SAMN14350113, study PRJNA611818) | marine sediment metagenome | isolation source: surface marine sediment (1.8m) | place: French Polynesia: Moorea | collected 2018-08
GATTATGTGAAAACGTGGGATCAGGATCATACTTCTCAAGCGGCAGATGTCGCTAAATGTAGGTTAAAGGCGCACCCCTCGAGTTGGCCCTCCTTACTTCTTCCTCCATGATAAGAAGACTCTCCTCTCACCCTGTCCAAGGCGCGAAGTTGCTACACGACGCCCTCAGCGTCTGTGGAGCACCCATGGAACCAGAGACCGCTGTTGTGCCTTGACGCGACGAAGCTCGACACGTCGGGGTCGGAGTCCCTGACGTTGTCGCTTTACGATTTCATGACAGCGTTGTCATGATCTCCCATAGCTGATTGGGAAGGCCCAACTGCACTCGACCGATGTGCATAATCCTCGTTTTTATGCTAGCGCTGACGTTCGCAAGTTGATAGACAAAATTCTTTCAACCTCCTTCCAAGCTTGTGAACAACAGTCTATGCATATATATGTTTTTTAATGCATTCATTGCAAGCCTATGCAACAGAGCAACAGTAGCATAGAAAGGCAAGGTTTAAGAATGATTCTAGCTTAGTTGCAAGACTAGGATTTTACTAGCCTTGGCTTGGTGGGCCACGACTGCTACAACAGAGAGTCGCCTCGTTCATAGGGATAAATTTCGTCTGTTTTATGCTATAAAATGGCGCCCAATGTTTGGTGAGCTATATTTAGTTTATTATATAAGCTTCCAGATATTGCCAAATGAGCACGAAACTACTTATTGTGCAATACAAGGATTATGGCAGACTTGGCATCGGCCCCGAAGAAAGTTTGTGGCAAACCCAGAGGCACAACAATCGTCCACTGTGCTTCTCTGGAATGAAAACAACCTAAGTCTCTAAAGAAACAGTTCGAAAGGCTTGAAATTCTTTGGAATAAGTGTTGGCAGTTGCTCTCGCCTGAAGGAGGAAGAAGAATTGTACCTCGGTGATCAGGAACAGGAGGCGGAGGCTGTCCGCCTTCGACGTCATGGCAAAGAAGAGCCCGGGATTCTGTCCCGATCACCAGGTCTCGGCTTCTGATGCCATGTTGGCCGGAGCAGCGAGCGGCGCCCTGACGCGAGCGCTCCTACAACCACTGGACGTGCTCAAGATCAGATTTCAGCTTCAGGTGGAGGTGCTGCGGCCGAAGTACACGAGCCTGCCGCACGCCGTGATCACCATCTGGCGAGAAGAGGGGCCTCGCGCGTTCTGGAAGGGCCATGTGCCGGCCCAATGGCTGTCGATCGTCTATGGCGGCGCTCAGTTCGCGTCCTTTGAGGCGTTCACCTCGGTGTGTCACCCGCTCTTGTCCAAGACTGCCAAGACCGACGGAAACGACGTAATTTGGAGACCCTCGTTACATTTCTTTGGTGGGGCCGCCGCCGGAGTGGTTGCCACGCTGATGTCCTACCCGTTAGACGTGGTGAGGACGCGGTTGGTGGCCCAGAAGGAGGTGCACTACAAAGGCTTTGTCGACGCAGTCATCAAGATGCACAGTCGGGAAGGCCTTAAGGCCTTCTTCAAGGGCATCGTGCCTACTCTGGTTACCATTGGTCCCTACGCGGGTATGCAATACGCATTCTACACCCTCTTCAAACAGCTGGCCTCGGTCGTCAACAGATCTGAAAAAGAGGATGGGACCTACTCAGTGACGAAGAGCGCGACCTGTGGTGCGCTGGCTGGACTTTGCGCCAAGACCGGCGTCTTCCCGCTTGACACAATCAAAAAGCGACTGCAGATTCAAGGTTTTGCCGAAGGCCGCCTGGAACTTGGACGAACCGTCCCATACCGAGGAATGTTAAACTGCATAGTTCAAATAGTGAAACAAGAAGGTTTGAAGGGATTTTACAAGGGCCTGAGCCCCGGACTGATCAAGGCAGTGGCCTACACGTCCACACACTTTGTCCTTTATGAGCTTTGTATCGTCGCCATGAGCGACTTCCGTGGACGGTAGCAAACATATCAATGAATTAGTCCAAGACTCCAACGCAGTCGAGGTTACCTACATCGGCGGTGCGTTCCAAGCAGACTTCTTCAGAAGACCTCTCAGAATGTCTACTGGGTGCAGTAAAATCGGACTGCTAAGTGCAATAACACGGCAGTCTGTGAGAGGTCAACTCTAAAGGCCCTTTTTTCTCAATTTCAGGGACATGCGGATCTTTTCCTTGGTATGAAAGGAGTGTCCGGTGAGGAAGGCTTCACCGTCGTTACCTACAAGAGGAAAGGACGCCAAAGAGGGCAAAGAAACTTTACACAGAGAGAAACCAGGTTAGAGAAAGACGAAGAAGAAAAGTTCTGCTCCTCCGACAAACAGGACTTTGAAGAAGAAAAGACAAAACTAATTGGGTAAGGCAACTGTGCGACGGAGAAGATGACTTTTAACCGAAATTAGAAGAACGAATCGTGAAAAAGTTCTTGCCGTCCATTCTTTCAGGCGCCTGAGCTTTGAGGAACAGGAGCTGCTGGCCGGAAATGTCACATTTCATTTCAAACACGTCCTGGGCACTCACTTAAAGAAGAAGGAGGCTTCTCTCAAGACCATCATTTGCCTTGGCCTGGGAAACTTCTCCACCTGTCCTATTGCTAAAAGCCAGTTAGCCTTCATTACTGGAGTTGCAGCTGACCAAAAAGTAGCCGAACTCGCAGCCTTCGACCCCGCTTTCACGGACTTTGAGAAGACTTTTCTCTCCTCCCGTGGTTTCAATGTCCTGACGGAGAACGCCGAAGGCAAGATTGGTATCGGCAGCGACGGCGAGGCAGAAGCGACGCTCTTCTTTTTGCCCCACTGCCCGAAGCAGCTGACGAACAACTTATTGTGGCGCAACTGGAGCCCGTCGGTGTTGTCCAGGCTCTTCATCTTCTGCAACAGTTTCTCTAATCTGAAGCTGCGTACACCCTCCAGAGTGTTCGAGCGGGAGGTTCGCTACATATATCTGGCCTGCGAGTTTGTTCTGGAGACCCCATTGGAGGTGACCTCGGAGAGATATTCTGACGTGTTCAACGACTGCTCGTTGCATTCGTTTCCATCCCTGCCCCACGACGACTGGCCCGAGTGGAAGAATAGCGAGGGCGGCGAGCCTGTGTACGATCAGGCAGATATTGAATTTGTAAAGGGGCAGCACGATGGCAAGCAGCAGCAACCTGGCCCTCTACAAGAGCATCCTCAGGGAGATTAAGATGCTGAGACAGGTACCCTATGAATTGTGTGATATGCAAACTTTCTCTCTCTGTTATTGCAAGAGTAGTTGGTGTGGACAGTCAAGGTCGTGTAAGTACCATGCTGACTCTTCATTTTTTTTTCAGACAGCTTCGGCTTGTTCGTTTGTTCGAGACCAATTCCGTGCCAACATAGTGACGTCCCGTCAGTTCTGCAGGTCTGAGGCAGACATGCGACACTTGGGCGACACCTACAGAACTTATTTGTCTAGCCAGCGAATCTGGAGACATTTGCATGACGAATATCACGGGAAGGGAGAACGCTCAGTGGCGGAGACTGCCAAGATTGTGGGCTTTAAACTGCCGCATGACCCAAAATAGTTTCTTCTGGCAGTTAATAAAGATAGTCTGATTAGTTGATACTTACAGTATTGAACGTTAAGATTTTCAGTGTAGTCATAAACCGACGGCACCATCACATGTGCCCCACAGTGACCAAGAAGCCTCTGACACATTCAGATGCCGAAATGAAGGAATTGTGTCGATTGGAGCAATGCTTCAGGTGCTGGAGGGGTCAGACGGGCAAAGGTAAGATGTGATCTTGCATGTTGCGAACTTCACCTTGACTTTGAACTTTACATGGACTCCTCAACTTGACTGCCTTGGCAGGTCCTGCCTGGTGGACTTGATTGGCGGGGATTTTGACTACATGGAATGATGAGACATATTCGTTGGAGACGCCTGTTTTGCACACATGCTAGTATCGATAATGACTTCATATGCTAACGTTCTGCACGGTACGAGTGCGGATGCGTGTGTCATATGTACACGTTCGTATAACCCATGGCCATTGCTCTGCTGTTCATCCTCATCCCTTTGGTAGTCTTGGTGCCCAAAAACTTTGAACTCGGTGGTCGCCTTCACCGCAGCTAGGAAAGAGGAATCCCCGCTGCGCAACGTAGGACGCGATCATCTCAACGACCTCAAACTGTGCAATGTGCGCTAACCACCCTTGAGGAGATGCGACTCTCTCGCAAGTAGCAGACGAGTAGCTGGGCCTTCCCAACTGCTACACCTTTGATCTCAGACTTCTCTCCATCTGTGACGTTCAAGACAAACTAAAGGAAGTCTCTGGTTCAAGACCTTAGGTGCATCTGACCGAAGAACGGGAGGAAAAGGTAACGGCAGTGGAACGAGGCCCTTATCTTCATGGCTGCGTCCAGGGTCGGCGCAGGGGAGAGTTGCGGGCTAATGGAAAAAATGAACCCTTCTGTCTCTCTGGCTCCGGGGGCTGACGTGACGAGTACAACGTGGGGAGCCAGATGGGAACGCTCCCAAAAAGTGTGCAGAGCAGGGGAAGACGAAAAGGGTTGACATGACCGTGGTCACGTGAGTCTGCCGGTCTTGACACTCATTTCGCTCGTCATCTTCGTCCTCGACGTCCTGGCAATTGACATAAGCAAAGAGGAACCAGCTCTTCTCCGCAATTATCCGTGCTCACTCGGAGGAACTGAAGAAGAAGAAGCGGGTGGCGAAGTCGACTCTGTCGACAATTTTTTCCCCATTTGTTTCTCTTTCCCCATTTTCCACTCGCTCGACGCCGTCGTGAGGTGAGGGTTCAGCTGAAATGACCTGGGCTCGGTTGCACAAGAGTGCGCCGACCAACGCCGTCTTAATTTGAGTCGCGGCTCCCTGCGCCAGTGGCGCAAACTCACTCTGTCCCTGTCCTGCTGCCTTAAGGAAGAACCGTTTCCTCGAGCCACGAGATGAGATGGATCGTGTCAGAGCTTAGACCCTACGAGATCATGCATAGACAATATTATGGTTGTCATCTAAAGTGCGTTGATGTCAAAGTAAAAGTTTGTCAGCCTAGAAGTAGTGAAAGCGAGACAGACGTCTCACTCGGTGCTCGTCATGACGTTGTACCCCACGTTCGTGCTCTTTTCTGCCTGCTCATTGTTCCCCTTGCTCTTATGGGCCCCCGTGTGCAGGGGTGTCTAATGGACTCGAAACGTTCCTCTTAGTGTCGCCGACAGGCAGGCTGAGTTGCCCATCAATGTCAATTGACATATGTACTTAGGGCATGACAGAGACATTGACGACACCAGTGTCTCCAGGGAAGGGTTCCTAAACTGTGGTAGGTACCACTGGTGGTACACGAAGATGTCACAAAGGGCAGGACTCTTTCCTCTGTGACACGCCCGGTCCAAAAGGACTGAGTACTTTTTGTGCTTCAGTGGTCTGATATGCGAGTGCACACTAATGAAACCATTGTACCGCGACCAGGACAAGTTAGTTTGTTTGTCATGAATTTTCCTACTTCTTCTACCATTTTCTGAACTGATGGTGGACATCAAAGCTGTCATTTGTAATTTTGCAAGCAGTTTCCCCGGAATTCCTGAATTTCCCCAGTTCTTTAATAATTTTTCCATTTTGACCAGAAATTTCCATCATAGGATGGCGAAAAAATCATGTCTTTGTCCTTTCAAGTATTGAAACGCCACCAATCATATGTTGTTCAGTGGTCTCATGACTATATTCTTGAGTTCTTAAGCTTGGTTTGATAGATCTGCTGAATATTCGAAGGAAGGGGCACATTCTAGGTAAAGAAACTCTCTTCCAGTGCATCGTCATGCTTCAGGGGGTCCTGAAACTTCTTGCGGCAAATCCTCTTCGAGTGGTCCTTCTCCCAGCAGAAGGAGCAGTGCATGACAAGTGCCTTTGACCTGACTTTGGGATCAGATCGTAGGTAAAATGATGCCATTTTGTTAAAAGAATGACCCAAAAACAAACTTTGATCAGACTTCATCCGTGTATCTTGCCTCAACTTCCCAATGGCTGAATTGTCATGTCAGTTGGTGGAAATGTTCTCTAGCCTAGTCAAGACCCGGGAATATTTCAGATCGTGGGTATTGCATTTCTGCTAAAGAAAAAGCAACAATATGGCAACCCTCTACTTACCAGAAAAATGGGCTCCAAAGACTAAGGATGTTGCAAAAACACCGCCAACAGTTAAAGAAAGACTTCTTCAAATTCTAAGAGTAAATGCCGCAAAAGTGTTTGTTGCTGGTATCGCCGACGGACGCCAACTTGCACCTTCGAACAGCAAAGCAGAGAGCCCTTTAGGTGTCTGGGTGACATTTTTCCCCGTCTATTTGGGCAACGTCACTCCGCCTACAAGTCCTAAGAGTTGCAATTACACACCAAAGAACATCAATTCTACACAGGAGCACATCTTGAAGTTTCACAATATGTGGACATTATTGCTGCCTTTGAAGTTGTAAGCGGTACTTTGAAGCCTTTCTTTTCCTCTAGAGATAATCTTACTTTTGTCCCTCGCTGTGACGTCGGTGTGTTCTCGTGCGCCACATTTGGACGACCCGCTGGAAGACGTGAAGTTGCTGGTCGGCTTGGGGGTGGCGATTCCCTCCCCCGAGTGACCGGAGCCACCCTAGACCGCGTACCCGAGAGAGCGGCCGAGAGACCCGGCCCTGATGCCAAGCGATAGACAGTCTTGCTCGACAGGACAGGGTCCCGTGAGTTTACTCTTCGTTTGACCCACAAGTGTCTGTTGCTCGCTCATCGTCTGTCTTCACCTTCAGTCATCGGCAACCTGCACATCACCGACATCGCCGGTGCCGCGGGCAAGGTCGAGACCCCCCCAGTCCAGGTGGTCGGGGGACTTGACTAAGCAATGGCAGCACCACCCACGAGCGTAGCATAAGACACTTGCCTCTACCCCAGCCCTACTTATCCGTGGTCTCTGTTGAGACCCAAGACCAGGTACGAGCGGTTCTCTCTTATGCACACTGCGAATAAAGGTCGCTGTTGCAGGTCTCACCCCATCATACTTTGACCTCCTCTAGGTTGAAGAAAGATAATAGCATCCAGCCATTGCAACCAGTGAGTCAGCACGCGAGCTTTCTTTTTTCTCCCACTTTTCTCCCTCAGAGGAGCTATGCTCGTAGTACGCCGCATGCAGAACATCCTGCATAGCCTGGAAGGCCAGAAAGGTCAAAGAGGAGTCAAATCTTTCCTTGAAACGGGCTTTTTTCATGCTCTTTGAGCTTCCTGACCATCAGCCATGGTACCATCCATTGAATCCAGTCAGCTGACTTTATTTTTGCGCTCCTCCGAAGATCCTCCGAATCATGATTCAGCACAACTTGATTCGGAGGCCAAACTTGGCGTACGTTTGTCAAGTCTTGTTGTGCCTTTCGGGAACAGATTAATTCACTTTGCGTCACTTTCCTCTCCGGAAATGCTGCTGTGGAAGGCGAACTTTTTCCAACAGCCTTCGGGGAGCTTCAGTCTTGAGGACTGATTGCACTTCAAACTGTGCGACGTCTCTGTGGCGCTGACCAAGTACTGCGCATCTGTCCATATTCCCTTCCTCGTACGAGGTTTTGCGCATGCTTCAGGGATTGAGCTCGTGTTTACGCAGCTGGAGAACACTTCCGTCAAGTGGATCGCCTTGGGGTTGTCAAAAATGATCTAGGATCATTTTTGGAGGGGTGTCAGCGCTGTGAAAAATAGTCAGCCTTTCCCAATGGAGCTTCTTTTTCAAGCATCTCGCATCCTTGCTGCTCTGCTCATCTACTAATCATCGACTAGAGGATCTGACGAAGAGCAATTTTTGGGTCGCCCTTAAACAGTCAAGGGTTAAACAAACCCTCGGGTAATTTTTTCAGCCTCACAGCTTTCTTTTTTTGAGGAGTTTGTCGAAGAACAGCTATGCATCCTCGCTAGCATCCCCATGAATGCACTGCAGTTTTCCATAAGCTCCCACCAGCGCCGGGTAGGCTTTTATAATCGATCACTGTAGACAACAAGACTCTTTGGCGCATTGTGCATGAGGCGTGACGGCGCCACTTTTGCAAAAACTACCTTTTTAAAAGTTTAGAAGTAAAGAGTTTTTTAAGAAAAGCTACCCAAAGTCGAACTCCCCGGCATCGACTATAACTTCGAGCTGCAAGATCGGCTTCTTGCTGCAGTCATCGATTAGAACGGCCAACCCAGTATATTTGAAAGATTTCTCGCACAGCTTCTACAGGGTGTCCAATATGTCTCGCTCATTTTTCACGAAAAGACTTCTCCAAGAACTAGTTCCATTGAGGAATTTGTTGGGCAAGAAAAATTGACCTCTGAGAGGTTATGTTGCGAGAATGCTGCCCCAGGCAGTGGTCCAGCCCTCAACAAAAAAAGCCTTCTTCAGGGATGCTGCGGACATCTCATTCCAATACTTGCCCGTGTCAGCCTTCAGGTCCGAGATATTTGTTTGGGGAAACTGCAAGTGCCTAACTTTCATCATGCTTCCACACGTGGTAGTCCAAGGGGTTCTGATTCGATGAAGGCCAGAATACCCTGACTTTCAAGGCCTGATTGGCGGCTGAGATGTGGTCTGGCGCGCCGACTTGGATCCACACCCAATTCCCGACGCTTACAGTTCTGGGTGTGCAATCTTCCCCGAGTACTGACTCATTTTGTGGCCCGGCTACTGCATTTTCGTGCTTCCACCACTCGTCAGCAACGTTTCCTCCCCTTCTAACGTTCCAGCGTTTATGCCCCTTTTATGCTTATGCTCATCCTCATATATATATATGAGTCTTATGACTTTATGCTCACTGGGTCATATAACTAAGTTGTAGTTCAATTACCCGGGTACCCAATCAAAAATTGCATATAGGAAAAATTGTTCTGGGTATCTGGGCAGACCTATCCCAGCATTGCCACACCCTGTACGTACTGTTGAGGACTGGGATGACTTGGTGGCAGAGGATGTGGGATCATCGAGGGGTGTGGGATTATAAGAATGATTATCTCCACGAACGACCTGTCAGGTGTTGAATCTAAGTACATAAACGAGCTTTCAGAAAGTTATTCTGCCGAGAGAAATGATGAGAAAAACGCTGGAGAAAAGTGCTGCCATGCGTAAATTCTTGAAGTGTGCCAAGATTGCAACACTTTGGCTATCAAGGAGGAGAAATTAGGACTGATGAAAGGCACCCAAACCGTGAAACAGCACTTTCCTTCTCTCCTTGGCAAGGACATTGCATACGAGTGCTGTACTGCATACGTACGAAGCTCGTCTGTCCACATAGGCTGAGGAGGCTGACAAGTTGGGGGAATTCAGAAACTGACGGACAAAGAAATCGCTCGTTCCTTTAAGTCCTAGATGGAATTCCAGGCTTAGGGCTCAGTCCTCTGTGTCATCCCCTGAAGGATATCGACATGGACACAATGCACCTTTCCTTATTTGACACACGAACGCGCACGGCAGTTACGGATAGTGCGCGGCGATCGTCATCTACGGACAGCAAGAGAGCGCTGTTCACACTGGTTCTAGTGTATTTGCACTTTTCCTCGTTCAAAAAGTATTTCTTATATCAATGCCTCGACCATGATGCCGCAGTCACAACAGTGCTTCAATTTTCAGACACTCGCCTCCTCCTCCTCCTCCTCTTGTACTCCGTATTGTACATGGTCTCGGTGGAATAGCTGAAGGGTGGGAGCTCAGGACGCAGGAGGCAGGGGAGAATATATCCAGGCTCGTAGCTGTTGTCACACCCTTGAACACGAGTCAACGAAAGCAGGGTTAAAAATGAGACTAAAAGAGTCAGAACCATTGGCGTCAGCGATCTTACTTCTCTCTCCATTCTTGATGGGGACGACGGGTGGCTTCTCAGCTTTGTAGGGTGTGTAGATGGGCGGGGATTCGATCTCATAAGGCGGCTTCTGCAGTGTTTGACCGTTCACGACTAGTATCAAGGGTAAAATGAGCAATTGGAGAAACATGATGACTCCTCCAAACGCCAGAAAGCAGCTGAACCGTGCGTAACGATCAGGGAGCTGTTGCTCTAACAGAACAGCCCACTGGTAACGACCATCTCTCCCTCTCTGTCATGTCATGCAAGATGTAGTTGGGCAGCTTGGGCAGTGCTTCACCTGTGGCGGTTGCGTTGAAGCAGGAGAGCCAGGTAATAGCCGGAGGATGGGTGGGGCGAAGCCTTCACATTAACGCTGAACAAATACGTACATTTAGGTGATTTCAACATATTTTTTTGATAAATCAAAGTTACGAGGACTTGGGCAGTCTGAAGAGGTTTCATAGAAAAGCAAAGGAAAGTCTAAAGTAGTAGTACTGATATCTTGAAGATATATTTCAAATACCGGTATCTTTGAAATATCAACAAAAGTATGATTGTGACTGTTAATTATGCATTCAACATATCGTACCAAATAGCGTGATTTGGTCTCGATGCGTCGAATATCGCGTTGTCGGTTAACATCGGATCTCGCACTCGTATGCATTTCAACTTAGTGTAGTGGAACCTCTTCACCGGAATACTGTTGAGGGATCCTGTTCTGATGTCCAGTTGTTCTATCGACCGAGAACGAGTCGTACATTGTTGGCTTGTGTTAGGTTCATTTGGCTACCGTATATTGGAGTCAATGTCTTGTTGAAGAAACCTCGGTTGATCACACCCTCCATAGAGCATTGACCTATCGGTAGCAACAAATAAGAACCCTATTGTGGCACCGATCAATGTTATCATGAAGTCAAAAGTCAGTGTTGCTGCGCACCCTCCACACATGAATGTGCACTCGTCCAATAAAGCCAACATGAACATACGACAGACAGGCACAAACAGGCCTGACTTTCATGCCATCAATTGCTGTGAAAAAGACAAGTGAGGCAAGATTATTGGACTGCACTGCAGTAACATTGACTTTTGACTCGATGATAGAATTGAAAGAGAAACAGTAACATGAGCGTGACTCTGGGGCCTGCGGAACAGTTCGTCAGATCGTCAGCTTTCACTTTAGGCCGCTCTTCTTTGATCAGCCTCAAAAATTGTAGCAAATACTTGTGCCATTCTTTTGGGACCACACTGTACATGGCTTGTCGAACAACACACTTCGAACGTAAATTTAGGTCACTCCCACAGTAGCAGTTGAGAAGCCATATTTGGTCTGCTGTGGATCATAGTAGATGGAGAGCTGCATAGTCAAGTAAAGGATATCCTTGGCCCACCAAGGTAGATGACAACATGCTTGTTCCAAGTCCACTTCCACCTATGTCAACACAGTGACCACTCCGACTGCTCAAAGTGTGCACATAGAGAGAAGTGGGAATCATTTGAGTCACAGTGACTGAAGGTGATGGTGCTGTCCCTGTCTGCGGGTTCCCTCCTGGTCAGCCAGCACCCACATTGCGCTCTTCATCAGGTGCTTACCGAACCGTCAAGTACCAATTATCTAGAGTTGTGCAAAAGCAAGTATCTTCTACTTACAGCACTTAGCTAACCGCGCATAAACTTTCTGTACTTTTGCACCAAAGTGATGAGCGAGGGGGAAGAGACACGGAAAACACTCTACTTGGAAATGTCTCTTCAGGGGATAGCAGAGGTGTTCCTCTTCAACACATATTGTGTACCTTTGCACGACGATCACACAATGAAGACGCAACTGTCACCGTGAAGTCAGTCAATGAGAGCGAAGGCAACTACCTCAAGCCTAGAGACTTGGCTGCTGCCGCATCAAGTACAAGTGGCAGAACGTCGATTTTGTGCTCACTAATAAATCCTATCCCCGTGTCAAGTGTGTGCCGTGGTCGTGAATCTCTGTTTAGCTAGGCCTAAAAGGCCTTGAGGACCTTGCCCTCCTTCAGGACACACTAATGCTCAAAACGAGAACTAATGCACTAATGGATTAACCAATCTCCTAACTCGCCTCCAAGAGGTACCAAATTAATGGCACTCTTCCTGCGAAATCGTGACGACGGCAATAACCAAAGTGCTGTCTGAAAAAGTGCTTTCACGCAGGATGCTTTTTTGCCAAACTGTCTCCAAACTCCCACACAAGTTACAACAATCGAGGCACTCGTGAAAGGATGCATACAGGTGAAATATTGGGTTTATTTTTCCACGGTAGGCCCATCTCCTCCGCGAAAGGTAGTTATCGCTATAAAGTCTCGTTCCTTTTTTGCTAATGAAAAGCTCTTGCGCTTCCTCCACTTTCCTTTCCCTGCTCTGTGCTCCTTTTTCTTCAAGGCTGTCCTTCCACCAACGTGAGAGAACCACTTTCAGGAGCATCGCCTCTTGGAACAGGAGGGATAGTTGAAGAAGTGCCTGCGAGTGAATGCACCAACGTCTTGATGAACTTAGGAAGCCTCTACGTTGTGTTAGCCTACGATCTCACCCTGCGGTTTCTCGGCTACGTCGTTCTCCTGTCTCTGCTGCTGCTGCTGCGGGGCCATGTCCGCGTACTGAGGGGCAGAACTATCCGACGGGCTCTTCTCAGCGCTGCCGTTCATCTGGCCGTTCATTGGAGAGTCTGGAAAGTAGAAAGACCTCTTTCAGTTCCTCACTTCCAGGGTCTACAAAAGTGAGAACAGACCTTGATTTCCGCTCTCTTCACCGTCCTTTTCGACCTGCTGGACGACCCTCCGAGTGCTTTGCTCCTGCTGTTCCGGCCCTGTGGAAGCGGGCGGTGTGGCTGGCGAGGAGTCCGCGTTGCCGGCAGCCTGATCTCGTTCGCGCTTCAGGCGAGTAATCTGATAAAAGATGCACTCGCAACGCGTTCTTCATCCTCACGCTCAGCACTTACCTGATCTGCAACCATCTGTTTAAAGCGCTCATCGTCCACCGGCTCAAAGCGCTGCCGCTTTAGCTCCTGCTGAAAGTCGGCGCTGGAGTCCAAGAACTTTTGCTTCTTCTAGAAAACAAGACACAAATGTTACGCACAGTGGGTAGCTCTAACGATCAGCATCAAGCCAAACATGTACTGGACATGCATAATGTACCGCATGTGATACCAAGCACTGAGTTTATATGAGCGGACTTGCCTGGACGAATTTATCTTCAATGTCCACAAGCTCCGTCTCCAACTTTTTCTGGTGCATCGTCAGCGACTGGATCTGGCGCTTCAGGACCTGGATGAAAAGACGTATAGGAACAGGTTGAACAAGCGAGAGGAGTTGGGCATACTTAGCACATGGACAAGATTGTACAAGGTTGGTAAGAGACTGTGATACATCATAACACTGATGCATCAATAACAATATGTACACATTGCGTTACAAGTTGCTCACAATGGAACTCACTGGCACAGTTGACTATGTAAGGAAAAGACGGCGTACGGTATTTTCTCTCTGAGTAAACCAAATACTTGCCTGCATTCTGGTGGTCGTAAAGACGGACCTGACGTCTGGCATGATAACTTCGCCGAAGATCTCGTTGATGAGCCTGTGGTTGCGAGTGAATCTCGCGTGTGCGATGTGCTTGACGCTCAACCCATCGTCAAAGTCGTTCTGAAAAGTAATTGACGTTATGTCGAGTCAAACCTTGCAAAAACCACGAGGATTACCTCATCCTCGGCGGGCTGTATGTCGATTCTTCTCTCCTGTGGCAGCAAGACCGTCGACGGGCGAGGGTCCGGGTCGTCCACAATCGGCTCTCCGTGGCTCTTGGCCTGCATGTACGCTTGGTAGCCCGGAGAGGCTCGATACAAAGCCATGGCTTTCTCATACTCGACCTGAGCAACCAATGTGTCAGGTAAGAAGACTTTACAACAGCGTCCGGCATAAGCCATTATTACCTTGTCTGCCTCATATTCGGCGGAGTACTCCTGCTTCTCCGCGTCTGACAGCTCCCTCCACTTCTGTCCAATCACTTTGCCCAGCTCCCATAGCTTCAGGTCAGGATGAGCGCTTCTCACGGACTCCCAAATGCTTCTAGAGAAGCGCAGGTACGGCATCAAGGGTTTCTCGGGGGCCTTGGGCGGCTTCGAAACACCCTAGGTGTAAGAGAAACACTGGAGCTTCTCGCTCTTCCACTACCAAGAGGTCTCATGCTTACCGACGTCCTGGAGCCCAATCGTTGGGGATTGAAAGCATTGTTGGAGCTTCCATGACTTCCTTGAGCAGCAAACGGGGTGTTTCTCAACTCCTCCTGCTGCTGACGAAGCAGGGTCTAAAGAGATTGATTTCCATGAGGGCTGAAATCACTGATGCAGCAAGAAACATGGACATCGATCATGTCTTTCACCTTGAACGTTGTTCGAGCGAGAGACCAGAAAGAGTACAGTTAAAATTTGGCTGAAACCAGCGAGATAGGCAAGAAAGACTATAAGGAGAAGGCTCGGAGAGATGCAGACTACTATCCAAAAGATACTGTTGGGTGTGATTTATAAACGCTCACCGCTCCTCCGACTCCAACGCCTCCGACAGTTGCGCGCAGTCGCTCTGGAAGAGAAGGCTGGAGATAACAATGCTGAAGAGGACAAAGGACGGGTACAGGAAGAAACATGGCGATTGAACTGTACAATCAATCCCCCTCCGTCTGCTGTTCCAGGTGTCAATTTACACAAGATGATACACTTGAGTGAAATCCGACTCCTCGGAGACTTGTTAACGGGGTTGCTCTGGCTTACCTTTGAGGATGTTGTTGAAAGCCACCGGAGCTCCGGCTCGAAGAGGTTCTGCAAGGGGGACAAGGAAGATGTGGGTTATTTTTGTCTCGTCCCTGTCCAGATGAATGTTGGAGTACTTACGAGCCGGGGAGGACGAGGCCATTGGCGACGAGGCCACTGCGGCCATCCTAAAGTTGGGCAGCGACATGTGGATTGTTCAAAGTCCTGCACACTTGTCGCTGGCCTCGATGAAAGGGACGCCGTCCGCCGACTCAGCTTGGCGCTGGCGGCGGCGGTGGCGGTGGCGGCGGTTTTTGTTGTTTTGTTTAGACTTCGTTGGGGTCGGCGCCGGGCGCTGCTCGCAGTGCAGATAGTACCTGGACGTCAGCGGGGACATTTACTGCCAGTGGAAACGCTTGTATGGACAAATTTCGAGTCTAAGAAGCCGAGGCGAGCCCAAGTATTGAGCTTGGTCAAGAAGAAGTCACAATGAGACCTCGCAGGGGAGGGGGAGGAGGCCAGATTCAACCGAGACGCCCAACTGATAATTCTGATACTGAGCAAGAGTGAAACCAGGTCAAGCTTTGACCTCAGTTTGCACAAGCTTCAAGCTTGTGCCCTCCTCCGTGCAGGTCGCTATCGCTATTCTACGGGCTGAACTTCAGTTAGGTCTTTGTCAGGGTGAAGTATTTGACACAATTCTTTTATTAAATCCCAGGTTGGTCAAGAAGTTCAGTAGACATCGTACGAGATCAGAAGATGGCATCCAAAGCGGCCTCCTGTAGCCTCATCCTCGTGTCCCTGACCCACTGGTAGCCCTCCTTGCCGTGACTCTTGATATAGCCCCACCTTTTCCGAAGAGCCGCCCACACAACCTCGAGCCCCAGGACCGCAGCCGCAATGAATAGGAGACCACTTAACCAAACATAAGCCAGCGATACCTGTAGAATGAGGACGTGTTAGACAGCTTGTGGCGGCCACATGTTACTCATTCTCATGAAATGTGACGATGGCTTGTGGAGCCACCAGCGATGGCCTGACTGCTTGACCACTGCTTGGTCACAGTGTTTGCATGGCCTCCAGATTAGGAAGAGACTTCACAAAGATACACGTTGAAGGAATCCACAGGCTCATGTCCTTCATGCCGATCAAGCGTTTGGTTTTAACGTACTTGCTACATCCTAACGGCTGAAAGGTCAATCAAGTTAAGAAATGATTCGTGATACTTGTCCTGGGCTGAGGATCATGGTGTCCAATGAAGAAGAAGACTTTATTTCTCTTCCTGCCCAGGTCAGAGTCAGGCGGTCATAAGTCCCGGACTCGATGAGTTCCATCACTCCTTTCTTGAACACTGGTTTCAGAGGGGAGTTTTTGGAGAATATGATACCTTTCTGATAGGGTCGCTCATGCTGACCAAAGATCTGTTTCAAAGAAAGATTGTCACAGTGCGCATTGACTACAAAGCGACCCCCTTCTTACCTTCAGCTCTTGCTGATGAAATGGATTTTCTCTGTAGAATGCCTGTAGCCCAGCATAAAAGTGGATTACAGCTCTTTCGTCTTCAATCAACTCCAGACCGTCTCGCATTGTCGAAAATGTGGTCTCAGAAGGTTCGTTGATCAGTCTGTCGTAGAACGCAACAAAATCAGGATCTCCTTGTTCCGCCAAGAGCAGATAGACGACCTCATTCCCTGAATAATACTTGTGAATTCAACTGTTCGGCTACATAGTACATAGTGAAAGAAAAGCGTCGTGTCATCATCAGCCCACAATCCTATGCTAAATTGCAAGGAGTATAATAACCTGACATAGATGCGTGTATAAACATATTCCGTAGATGAGTACACTACTTAGTACTAAGTTTAGTCTAGCCCCTGCAAGTAACGTAAGCATATACAGAGATGTTTCGGGGTGAAACATTGCAAGCAAAGACGTAAGTCATAACAGAAGAAGAAGACAACATTTCTTCTTCAGCTTTACCACACATGGCCAGCTTGCATGGACTTTGAGGCTACAACGACTGGCAGTTTCAGTAATTGTGCACCTTTTTCAGGGCGGTCTAGTGCTGTGCTGCGCAGTGGTATCGTTGGGGCTCCTTCTGTATCTTGGGTAGTCTAATAATGTATGTAACAACGTACTTTGGCTTCAGAATGCAGCCATTTGTACCTTCTTTGATGATGAGCTTCCAGTCTGGAAAGGCCCTGATGACATCTCTCATTCCTTCAAAAGGTATGGACACCTCGCTGGCAAAGAACATCGTCAGCGCACCACCGTAGAAGGCATTGAGGAGCACAAAGAAGTACCACGACGTGGTTATGGCAATCTGAAAGCTGGATCGTTCCTCATAGTTTGGAAAGATCAAATAGGTGACGAGCAAGGCTGCAGCAATGAGGCCAGCGACTAAAAAAATGGCATCCCAAGACTCATCTGTGAAAGGTCTGACGAACAGACCTGGGTCAAACTCAGCGGGTTTGGGAGTGAGGATCAGCTTAGGGCGCTCTATGTGCGTCACCACCAAATCTATGAGAGGATCGCGCTCAGCAACGTAGAACCACGCACTTAAGCTGACGGGATGGTGACCGTTGATCACGTCACCCAAGACTCCCACCCAGGTTCCACTGAAGTTGAATGGGCCTTCTACGGGTCGAATGCCCCAGCCCTCCTGACCTTGAAGATTGATTGCAGTAAAGTTCAGTTCACTGCCCAACAGTTCGAATGCATCCACGAGGAGGCCAGAACTTGACTTGCACTGGAGGTGATTGTTATCGCAGTCTTCAAAAATGACGTAGTGGTTCCAGTCTAGAGAGATGGAGGTCAGCACCATTCCTTGGAGGTCATACTCGTCCTTCACGACATGACTTCCCTGCACGAAGCCGATCTCGTTGAGGGCTAAGTCATTCTGGTGGTTGAGAGTGATGGCCCTATGCCAGTGTAGAACGGTATCAGAGCCTGAGGCAATGTAGAAGTGGGAATTTCGCCGCAAATTCGACAACTTCTGTCTCAGTAGATCCCAATCGTCGATTGACAAGGACTGCTTGAAGTAGAGCAGACTAGATTGCACTTTTCCATCAGCGATCAAATCGATGCTCTCATCCAATAAGTCCGCAGGTTCAGGACTGGCAAGGACAAAGATGCTGAAATCCAACTCGGCATCAGACAATTCTGCGTATTCTCTCATGGTGAGGCTGCGCGCAGGCACCAGAAAGTGTTGGGAGAAGGATTTGCTTAACTGGTGACACAGCTTTCGTTGGGAGTGCTCACATGCTAAAGTGGCACTTTTGTCGCTGTTGTTTCTGGCAAAATAGGCCATTTCCTGCACGACGTCACTGCCAAAGGTATCCTTGGCACCAGCTGAAAGAAGAAAGTAGGGACAAAGCAGGAAAAATATGGCCTTGGTGACAGCTCCAGCACCCACTGAAGCCATGGTGATGGTGGCGAAAAGAGTCGAAATGGCCAAGAGGTGTGAAGATAGGCCCGTTAAATAGGTCTGGAGAAGTTCCTTCTTCTGATTCATGAATATGAGAGCGATAAAACAGCACAAGAAGTTTCGTCGCAAAAACGATACAAAATTTGCAAAAATCGACAAGAAGTTGGTATCTCCGATCAAATATTATTAGAGAGACCCTGGTAAATTTGACGACCGCGCACTGGTCGTCGTAGAACAGCCAGCAGTGACTACGACTCGTTCGTGGCGGAGTCCGAGATGAAAAACAAGCACCTGGGCGAAGTCATGCTTGCATTGCAGTAGCCACACATTGATCCCAGCCTCGAGTTACTCTCGGCTGCCTTGAGAAGATCGTGCGTGGCAAGAGAGATGTGGCATCGGCGTAGCGCTGATCTTTCTTTCTCTGACTGCAGTGCGCAAATGAGCTGGTGAAAGTGCTCAAATGGAATCACTGAAGCTCCGAACTTGGTGTAAGAGACGCCTCGCATCACTGCCCCTCAACACCCAGAGACACGGAGCTGTCTTAACTTTTTGCATCGTCGTCGTCCTCGTCGTCATCCTCGTCGTCGTCCTCATCGTCGTCCGCCTGCCTGCACTGCCTGCGCGTGTGCCCAAATGCGAAAAGTTAACGCAATATTTCGTCCCTCTTAATATTCTACTTCCTCCTTCTTGACTTTTACTGAAAACCTCATTTCATCATTTTCTGCCTTGGAAGTGCACTTCTACGAGTGCCAGTCGCAAATTTGAGCAGTAATTTTTGTTCTTTCTGTCGTCGTCTTCCCTTCAACTCCGGGAGAGAATCCTTGGAAAAATTATTATTGGGTTTTTGCCTCGAGGGCCTCACATCAGAGCTCCTCAAAGAGTATTGACATAACCTGCCTGGTTTTTTTTCATCTTATGCGCTGTACATACGAATAGACATTCGATGTTTCACTCTGCGTCCTCATTAGCATTACACCGAGCAAACTGCTATCAAATATCGCCATCCATGGATGCCTCCAGGTACCGTCGAACACTACAGAGTGAGCATCCTGCTGTCGAAAGTCGGTGAGCTTTCTTATATCCTGCAGTCCCTACGGTCTGATCGTAGGAATGTGCCGAGTATGGGTATGTATTTTGTGCTTCTCGCCCACTCGATATCACATTGAACGCAGCTGGCTTGTCTTGATGCTTCTGAACAGTGCCTGCATCGACGCGGTACGTAGAGGTACGGTTTATTGGTACATTGGTGCTCGACGATGCTGTACGTATGTGATTAGCACTCTACTTACTGACGTACGCATTATGTAAAGAGTACACAGAACATGACCATGGATACGGAGATCAGACGTTCAGATCATTTTCTCAAGAACAAATGCAAACTTACAGTCAATGGGATTGACTGACGTAAGGATCAGTCTCGCATATGGATCGGTTTCACTCTTCCCAAGGAGATCCTTATATCCGTTCGACTGCACATGTTCATTTGGCTCTAAAACTTGAATCACTGCTATCATCATATCCAGGTTTTCGCTCTTCTTCATGCAGGAATCTGTGATGATGAACAAGCTACGTTAACTACATGCTTCTTTTTCTCTCAAACCATCATTATAATCTTCCTCCTCCTCCTGAAGAACTTCTCCTGTACTGTGGTTCGTGTGAAGAATGGTGCGTATGGGCCTTGTGATAACCCGGACAATAGCTCTGCCTTCTCTGCTCACCCGGGTGGACCACGAGCTGTTGTTGTTGTTGTTGTTGATGGTGGTGGTGGTGGTGGTGGTGCTGCTGTTGCTGCCTGAAAGCGCTGCTGTTGCTGTCGTTGTTGTGGTGGTGCTCTTGTTCTTGCTGCCATTCACCTCCGTTCGTCGCATTGTCATTGGTCGTCCTCAAGTGCCTGGAGTCTTTTCTGTGACCGGCCTGAGAAGAAGTGACCACTTGAACCTCGTTATGATGAGTACTCTGACAACGACTGGCGCTGTCGCGGTGCATCCGCGCTCCTCCTGCTCCCCCTGGTCCCCCAGGTCCTCCAGGTCCTCCTCCACGGCGCTGATTGAAGACCTCAATTTGGTCACAAGCACCGGCGCCAGAGTGAGAGCGTCTTGGCTTCTTTCTGTCCGGCGTCACCTCCGGGTGCCCGCTGTACTTGTGATGTGACGATCGCTTGTGATCGGACGCCCCCGGGGACTCGTGACTGGTGCTATAACCGTGATGACACTGACGTCTGTCGCTGCTGCGCTGCTGTAGGCATCGATTCATCATCAACTCGTCATCTTCTTTCCTCTCCAATATGTGACCAACTGAAGATTTTCTCCTACTCGCCAAGATTGGCAATCCCATTGCTCTCGCCACCCCTCTGCTCGTCTTTCCTCGGGCCAGGAATCCCAGGCCCGTCCAATGCGCCAAGATAAAGGGCACGAGGACGGTCGGCCAGAACGAGATATTGACGACGGCCACGAAGATCACGTCAAAGATATCAGTAGAGCCTGAGGTGGTGGTGACGGCGTCATCCAACCAATCCCGGAAAATTCTGAGGAGGAAAAGCTCGAAGTAGTACATACGTCAGTTACCGTCAGGAAGTGTTTGTGCACCACTGCAGTAATGCATGAGTGAAAGCTTTCACTTTTCTTGCTTCCTTCCATCCTAGCCTTAATCGCCTTCTATGCTACAGCAGACCTAATGAAGTTGCGCTGTTTTTCATGGACGCTTTTTGTGACTCACACTGCACCGTATGTGGCATGTCAGCATTAGTCGCGCTACAGCGATTCTCGACAAACGACAACGGCTCGTCCAACGGAGGGGAGGCAGAGATCACATGGTAGAAGAACATGGCTTCAAATGACCCAAATTAGGATTGCTTGTAAAGGAGCTTAGTCCAGAGGCCAGAGTGAACTTCGAGAGGAGAGTGATGATTCTATTGAGAAGGTTTTGACCCAAGACCGGCCTGATTAATCTTGTGATCCCTTCTCTTTCTTAGAAAAGAGGAAGGAGAAGAAAGTTTCTTTACTTAAGAAACGAGAAAGAATTTTGGAAATGTGATAGCAGTAGAAAAAGAACCTAAGAACTACGTAAAAGAGCCAATTATCCATTTGTGAAGAAGAGGATGGAGAGAAGACATCAGTAGCTTTCACCAATGCTTTGAGACGGCAGGAACTCAGTAATAACCATCTGTCGAGGGGGAGGAGAGGCTCTCTTCTGGGAAAAAAGGCACTAATACTTACTTGAGCAAGTTCAGTGGCAGGAGGCACAGCAGGTAGACTAGAAAAAGCCGGGCCATAAACTTCTGGTCTCTTCTCTCCTCCGCCAAAGCCACTTCTACTGATCGGTTGACCTCAAGAGCAGTCTCACCATTGGCACTTTTGTAGCCTTCTTCAGGACTTGCTCCATCGTCGTCATCTTCGCCGGCTTGGCCTTTGAGGGTGTCCTTGAAGGCATGCGATGGGACTCCCTCGATATCGTCGTGGCTGCCGTCCCCATACCTAAGAACGATATATGGAAATGGGAGACGCTCTACAGTTTCTGGAGTTTCTGCTCGATTTCTCATCCACGATTTGCTATCGGTATTTTATGCTGCCACGAACAAGGAAAAGATGGAAGACAAAGGAGCAGAGCTTCTCTAGATCAACAAGCCATGGGAAATCGACAGAGATCCGTACTTGTTATGCACGCTACAGTGCACGAGTGCTGGTGCCAGTCACGACCGTGTTGCTGCTCACCAATTGCCAGGTCACGAATGACACCGGAGCGTGCGCAACGGGGTTCGTCGAGGTGAAAGCTTTGCTGCAACTCTCGTTTTTGTCACTCGTTTTTCACACTCGACTCGGAGAGCAGGAAACGTCATCATTAGTAAACGTCGGAGTTTTTTCCACCCCGAGACAGGACGTAGGAGCGAACAAAGAACCCCCCCCCCCCCAACCCAGTAAAAGGGTTCCCTGGAGCCAGAGCTGGTGTCTCTGTTGCCGAAATTGCACAGCGATTGCATTATTTATGTGAGTAACAGTGTTTCCATCGAGGAAGACTAAGAGATGTTTCATTCCCTGGGCCCATGTGAGGAGGAGCTTTGGCTTTTTCTCCCTGTGTCCCTCCCCCCCCTCAAAAACTCGAGATTGCGTTAGAGAGAAGAAGCTCGCAAAGCCTCAGGATATTTATTCTTCCCATTGTGCTACATACGAAGGAGCAGGAAAGAAATGGCTGCATTTGACATTTGGCAGAAATATCTCTCCTCTTCTCTGTCACAGCTCGCGCAACTCTCTCTCTATCTCAAAGTCACACAAGGAACGCAAGTATTCGGCGAGAAACTGCGCCGTTGCCATCCCTGGGGTGGTTGGGATGTGACAGGGAATAATGCTGTGGCTCAATTAGGTGCACAAATGGGGAGTCTCAGCTGGAGGCGGCGCGATGTTGGAGAGATGCTCGCCTACTTCTCTGTCTTTTTATGTTCAGCCGAGAACTTTGCAGCCAATCAACTTGTTGCAGGAGAAGAAGAAGTGTCCCTGGAGGACTCCGCCATGATCGCTACCAACTTCTCATACTTTTGCGTATGTCTCAGTGTTGCAGAACGTCACTCAGCTGTGTTGCCGCATGCATAAGTGCAGGAGGCTTTTATTGCTGTCTCTATGTGTCATCAAGGGCACAATGGCTGTTGCAACGACAAAGATAATGAAACAAGCAAGTCTAATCCTCTCCGTGACCGTTGACTCTCAGCTGGCGACGACCGCAGGTCATTCATGCGCATCGTCGACCACACGTCGCACTTGACGAAAGTGTCGTCACGCAGGTGCGCGTAGTACGTGTTGCGCCTTCTTGGCGTGTACGTGTGAGTACACGAGTGCCACTTAAGGAGGTACTCGGACAGGAATGAGTCACCCATTCTCCCGCGCGTGGACGTGGCAGCCACGTGACATTGGATGGCATTTCAAGGGCGAAGGACGCTGACTCGCGCCACTTGATGCCATCGACCAACGTCAGTCGGGTCGCCGTCGCTGACGCGTGCAACGAGTAGACCTTGGTAAACTATGGGGAATAAAAAAAAATCACCAAAAGTGACCAGCAGACAAAGAGGTCATTCTTTTGGCATTTTCTTTTTTTGCACGCACGATTTCTGCTAAAGGATCGATGCCAGGGACAGATGGGAGGAAGGAGAACTCGGAAATGAGCTGGGCTGATGCTGTCTACGGGGCCTTTCATAAATTAAATAGAGACTCGGATTACATTAGAGATAGAAGGCAAAGGTGCACAAATGAAATATTTATTACAAAATGGAAGGTGTCTCTCTACATTTTTCGACGTTTTTCATGCTGGCAAAGCTACCAGCTCATTCTACGAAAGAGTTGAGAGAGTGACTGTTTTCAAGTGTCATATAAAGATTTTGAAGATACAGGATCTGCTGAACCCCAGGTCGGACCTGCACGTCCAAGATCGGCAGGAGTGGAGTCTTGACCCGGACATGATCAGGGAAGACTTTTCATACTTGCCTCTCCAAAGCTTCTATGGACCTCAGCTAACCATCAATTGTGGTCATTTCCGGCACTTGCTGTGTAAGCTGCCAGCCCAATCACTACAAATACATTCATCAGTCATCTTAAGGTTTCAGAACAAATGATGGACTACAGTGGTAATGGCAGCCACGAGCTGATAATTCTCTCCTGCTGGGTGAAAGCGAAGGCGTATAAGACAGGATACAAACGAGGACTGACAGGACTATTGATACAGTTGTTAGGCTGTACACACAGCCAAATGCATTTTGCTGGCTGCCACCGAGGTTCCATCACCTTCAGCAGCACCAAAGCAAACAGGACTTACGCACTTATTTCATAGTTTTATAAAAACAATCCTAATTAATGTAGATAATTGTTGGCGGAATCTTCTAGTTTGAGTTCATTACAGCTGCTGCTTTAAGCGGAGGATATTTACGTAATAGAGTGCTTAAATGAGTGGAGACCTGAAAATCCTGGTACAATAAGCTACTAATAACACTACAATCGATGACGCATTGTTGGACCAAAATCTGTAGCTGAAGCATTTTGCATCTTGAACAGTGTTGGTTGCAGAGCAGCAAGTTGGCATCTCACAAGTTGCTGCAATTCAGGGTTAGCAACTGACTCTTTTGTGACTTGAAGTATCTTTACCAATGGTACTCAAAACGCTGAGATTGGTATTAACATGTGACGATTGCTCAACCAGACATGTTACGCATTCTGTCATTGGCTTGAAGCTACTCTCAAAGTTGTGAGTCTGACGATGAGGTATCAAAAAATGTTTTTCCCTTCATTGCTAAATATCTTCACATACAGTCAGTTGTTGTCCACAGAATCCGCATGCAACTGCAGATTTCGGTCCCACAGTGTCCTGGGTTTATTACATTGCCTACCAGATCCCGGGCTATTCCAAACTATTTCTGCCCGGCTTATTCACATCAGGGATCCCCCTATTTAAGAAAGGCTGAGTAGGTACTTTGCCCACTAGTTTAAGCAAAGTGCTAATGGCTGCTTTCACGTGTGGAGGTTCTCACAGACGTGCAAAGTTGGCGTTCAATAAAAAGTGAGACTAACCCCAAACGCCTGTTGGAAAAAGTCCAGGCTGAGAGACAGACCTGTACTCATTTTCTTCTCGGTCTCTTCTCGTCCGTCTTGGAAAAGATCCGGAAATTTCGTCGGGCGTGAGGAAAACTTCCTCTGTAGGTGAGGTGGGGTCAAATTGAGGAGGGACCAATGTCTCTTTCCTCACGACCAAACCGTGACAACTGCGTCGTGTGCCTCCGAAACAATTTGCCTTAATTCTAGTCCATGGTCTTACACTACGCATGCGTGCTTGCCTCTGAGTCCTCTTTAGTCTTCTTCCCAAATCCTTGGTCGTTCGAAGGATTAGGAATCCACAGGCTAACAGCGGAGCGACGTAGCTGAAAAATGCGAGAATAATTCAATCTGCGCTCAGCATTCCGCATCATGTATGTAAATTGCAACCGCTGTTTCTGAGGCGGGCACGACGACGGTGACGTCGTCGTCGCCGACGCAACGTCTTCCACACCGTCTTCCCCCCCTCAAGCAGGACTCAGACACCGTGTGCTACTCCAGACACCAAGTGGCGTTATCACTCCCGGCTCCCTTAGGTTTCATTTTCTCTCGAAAAGCTGATGGCGATTTAGACTTGTATGTTAGCACGAGCACGTACACAAAGGCTGCGACTATAACAATCAGTTATAGTGCTGAAAGAAACTGCTTCAGATCTCATTTGAACTCTCCCCATTTATATACTCCCTCCCTCCCTCCCTCCCTCCCTCAGGGGTATGGAAAGTTCAGTTGGAGCTCAACCATTGCTCCTCATACTTATGTATACTTACAATGCCAGGATGAGAATCTTGACGTACGTTTGAGCCCCGCTCGAGATGTTGACCAGGCAAATCTCGCCTCCTTCCCAAGATTCTCCCAGAACCTTGAAGATATAAAAGACTGAGAGCACCTAAAAGATTTCTTCAACTTGGCACCCAGCGGGAGGTATAAGTAAGGTAAAAGGAAAGTGCACCCATAATCTGTCCACTTTCATCTGTACCGGCTGCCAAAAAAGTGTTTAACTGCCAGCGTTTCGTCGTTGGAAGGATCGTCTTGCCTAGAGGAGTGAGTGTTCTCGCTAATATCTGAGCTGCTTGAAAGACGATCAATCCTATGAAAGAAGAGAAGAAAGTTTGCCTTCCTCATAAGCCTCATGCAAGGTGTCAACATTAACCCGGAGAAAGACATGCATTCAATGGCACCCACTGTAACTGGGTACTTCAGTCGCACTATGACAGCTGGATCCTCCCATCGTCGAACTAAAGGGTGTAACAGCAAAAATGTCAATGAGTCTCTCAGTCCTTGGGGATGGAGTCTCTCAAACTCGGCCCGAGAGTCAAAGCGTTCAAGGAGGAAAATGACTCAAACAACTTGACTCGAGTTTAGGAGACTCCATCGCCAAGGTGTGGCTAGAGTTTGAGAGACACAGTGACATTTTTGCTGTTGCACCCTTTAGTGCACTGCTTGATGCTACAAGCTGTCAAACGTACACAATTTTGGCGCTTTTTTTAAAATGCGCTATGGTCACGTCCCTCCCATCTCGACACATCTGTCCCGGGGAACCTATCAAGCTTTAACGGCACTCCTGAAACATTTATGAGTGCAGCAACCACTAAGCAAAAGTATATTTCTAAACAACAGCCAAGGCTGAGGACACGTCCGGGAGCCCATCCGCTCTGACCATCCTAGAGTCTTGGCTCTCCTCCCTACACAGGTCTCGTCCTCCCATCTGACAATGTCTTGCGAATGTCATCGCGCTTTAGGGTGAATACTAAAGTCAGCTTGGGATTCCTGGTGGCTCCGGACGCTCATGTGCATGCATATAAGAATGAGGCACAGGAAACCCCATAACGCGCGTCCAGCGTATTCGAACCTCTTAAGCGCTTTTGTACGCGTCCCATCTCATGAGCGCACAGAGAGAGCATTTCTTTCCATTAGGTTTCTGGACTCTTCTCCTTCAAGGGTTTCTTAGTGTTAATGTAAATTTTCTGAAATGTCTGCACGAGCGCCGGATATTTGCCTCAGGTGGCTGCATCCAAATGAAGCAAAGTGAAACATTTTGACTTTTCTCCGCCAATTTTTATTTGGCTCATCTTGACTATTTTTCTGCACAGCTTTAGAGCATAGGTTAGCTTCACTAAATCATCCTTAATTTGGCGTCAGGACCGCCAACTGTCCTGACTTTTTAACTGTGATAGCAGCCGATTCTCAGTCGACGACCAGACGCACTCTTTTAGCCGAAAAATACCAACTCGACAGTTCTCGGCAGAAGTAACTTTACGTGCGTGCTGAAGTCTCTTCTAGTGGTTGTTCTGCTCCGGAGTGCAAAGTTTTGAAGCTTAACTGCTAAGGGGCCAGCATGGGTGTCACGTTACAGTAGCATATTCCAAACTCGTACAACTTCTACCCGTACTTGGCCTGAACTAACACGTCCAAGCGTGAACTCCGTGAACTACACGTACAGCTCTGCGGCCTCGACCATGCCCATGCTCGACGGTCAACACTTCAGGTCAGGGAAGGTTATCACCACCACTACGACCACCCTCCTCCAAGTGCCCCCAGGGCACTGTTGAGTGCGGAGCATGCACGGTATTTAGCTCTGTCCCTTATATGAGCGCACAAGTCCTGAGGGAGGTAAAAAGAAAAGAAAAAGAGTTGTGGGCATCATCTTATGTCTGTGCTGTCGGTCCGCCCTGCACCCGACGCAATCTTTTGTACACTGACGCCGCAGCCTTGACCGCTCGGCATCGTTGCTCTGCTTATGGCTACAATGATTGAGAAAGACTCAATGGGCATCCTCGATGGGCATTCAGCCAAGCATGGATCAGTCAGGGCAGCGAATCCATTACCACGGCCATGTGCACGCAAGTCCTCAGCCGGAGGAAATCTCTTTTCAAGAGTTTGACTTTGCAGATGCGCGAATGGAGGAGCAGGAAAGGCTGCCGAGGAGAAATCTGCACCCTTTTTGCCTTCATCAAGGCCTATGTGCATGAAGGCATTTTGAAAAGCGTGTGTGACTTTGAGTTTGGAGCGGTGGTCAAGAAGCCTCTTAGGGAGTTGGCGCGCGTACTCAATGCACGTCTGGATCAGGGCTGCTCTCTGATCTATGGTGCATGCCCAAGCATCTTCAAGTGCTGCAACTGTTCTTTGTGTTTTCTTTAAGGTGAGCAAAGCGGTCTTTTCGGCTGATGGATGGACGGAGGATGGAACTACGACGCACTCACCCGTCCGAGAGAATTTCCATCAATATTTTTCTATCCTTGTGAAAGGAAATGAAAACGTGGAAAGCATTCCTTTATAGCTCCCTGCCAAGCATTGGGTGGCTGAAGGCTGAATCTGGTCTTACCATAAAAGAATAATAAAGTGGCGTCCTTAAACTCGGCTCTATTCTAAGTCTAGGAACGTCGCGCTACCATGAAGTTTGCCGATTCTCTGCATCAATGAGCATCGAGCCAAAATGAGGTGAGCAAAATGAGCAAAATGACCAAAATGAAGTGAGGTACAGTTTTCTCACAATCTTCTCCATGTGACCCGCAGAGTACAATAAGTAGTAGCTCAGTTGCCAGTAATCGACCTACCAGGGACTTTGGTTTCGCCCACAAGACCGAACCAAAGCGATTGCCCACGTCAAAATCACGTAATTTTCCGACCTTGTGAGCAAATTCTGATATATTGCTGAGCTCTCGCAGGTCTTATGTTCTGCAAAAGGACAGTAGTCTGCACTGATTGTCTCCCCAGCTAATATAACTCTGGTGATGAAAGCCTCAGGCGAGGGCGCAAGTGTCATTATAAACGGGGTCCACTGCAATAATTCGGGCACGTCGGCAAGAGGATCCGAAAATTTGGCTGAAACCGAATACCTGACCGAATATTTGGTATCGGCAAACTTCGGCAAAAGTCACTTTCAGTTGTTCACTCTCAGTTACTAACGTTACGACGTCGGCACTGGTGATGGGGCTTTCAAGCTCGACAACCCAAAGCTCGTGAGCATCAGGACGAAAGCTTTGTCTGGCTCGAGGGGGTCGAATATGGGGGCCTGGAGAGTAGCTAAGTTGAGAAATTGGCATGAGCATCTGAATTTCAAATCACGTGTGAGGCGCCATCCAACAGTAGCAGCAACATGAACCCTTTCTGTTGAACTTGCATTCTGTGCACCGCGTTGCCCCAAGATATGTGAAAGAACTTTGTCCGTTCAACGAGCATTCATGTCTCCCAGCTTGAGCTGCTGCGCTAAGTACACGAGGGTGAGGGA
>JAAUXU010023979.1_pt1 | contig 28754 bp, 25 predicted proteins | sample 7278151 | NCBI WGS metagenome assembly JAAUXU01 (sample SAMN14350113, study PRJNA611818) | marine sediment metagenome | isolation source: surface marine sediment (1.8m) | place: French Polynesia: Moorea | collected 2018-08
AACACTGATTTAGTCAAGTGCATCTGCACCGTCAGAATCCATCACACAAATCATTGGCAGCTCTCAGCATAGGTGAGTGGAGAGAGACAGGGTGGCCACACTGGGCAGCTTCGAAGATAAAACCTGTAGTCACAATTGAGAGACACTCTGAAATATTCAAAATGCTCTCTCTCCATAGACTTCTTTTATATTTCCTTTTTTACTCTGCTTTAGAAGCATTGTTGCCTATTTGATTTCCTAAAGCATGACGGACCGCGTGTGAGCCCCTGAAGCACCTCTTTTCAAATGAGTATTACAGCCTATAACTTACATTTGAGTGCCTGTTGCACGCATCAACATTTGGGCTGAAGTATTCGTAACGTTGCTGTGTTGATGTTGCCTTAAAAAAACTGGCGAGATGTAATTTTACCACGTTCAGTCCAAAAAAAACCCCAACATTCCCTGTACCTACGGGATGCCTGATACAACATTGCCATGTAGCAGACCTCGGGCGACTGCAACATGTTGATCTTATTCTTCCTTGACTGTGTTGACTTTGGGCTTCATGTTGAAAACAAGTCAGAAAGTGTTCCAAAATTTTAATGTTTGACTTGAGTCAAACATTTGGCTCGTCTTCAGTGAGTCCCTTACTTTCCGGGCTCTACTCAGGTCCCCAGTATTCTGCCATTACGCCCGTGCAAGCGCGCCCTAAGCCAGTGTCTCGATCCTTAATGCATGCTTTCTACGATGAGACCGTCATCCTTTTGGGTACGAAGCATGACGGACTTTCCATGCCGCTCTCCTTTGCGTAAGCAGGAATCTTCAAAGGTTGACGTCTCTCTGTACTTTCGTATGCAATGACGTTGTACGCACGCAGCCGGAGCAAACGTAGAGGAAGAATCAGGGAAACGAATCACGCGACTACACGTGCTTTCCCGTACGCTGGGATGAGCAGACAGACCCCACTTGAGAGGCTCGGATGCTTCAAGGATGACTCATGGAAAAACAAAAATCAATCTTTCTTAGGCTGAGAGCGTGTGCGTGTCAGTGTTGCCACTGGGGACCGGCAACGACCTCGCAAGGGTGTGCGGCTGGGGGTCGGCTATCGAGGACGATGTCAATCTGATCAACCTCCTCGAGAAGTACGACGTGGGGTCGCCGAGGCTGTTGGACAGGTACGCGTTGACTCACTTCACTCGCTACTCGGTCCATTCTCTTATTAAATGACGGAGGACTTGGCAAAGTTGTGGCAGATCATCTTATACAGGGAACCCCGGTTAACAGAGCACCTTTTGATCGGATAGCCGAGGCACTCCAACAAACACCTTTATTCTGGGAGAAATGACTTGTGAACGGTTGACTGTTTCGTAGAGACTCTAAAAAATGTATGGACTTCGTATTAAAACTCTGTAAGCTTTGCCAAGTCAGAATGCCGGGCTTCCAAGCCTTTCTGCATAACAGACATCAGACTTTTAATATTGATCTGAGTCATCGTTTAACATTGGCAACTGTTAAACCAGGTTTGAATTGCTCTACAAAATGGAGAGCCTCTAATCTTTAAACCAAGAAATTTTTTACTAAAAAAATCCATTCCCACTGATTTTACTGTGTAAAATGGGTTTCTCCATTAAATGATGGTCTTTTTACTGGAGTTCACTGTTTATACATGTAGGATGAAACATATAAGGTATTTTGTACTTACGTAAGAAGGTATATGTCTCCTTTTTGTACCTTAGTCATGCTGTATGTAGTATAGTACTTCATTCAATTTATGTTAAAAGACTTTTTGTTTCACTCAGTTGAAAAACCACATCTGTTCCGCACTGTTCAATACAAGTTGTGTGGGTGTATTTTAGGATTACTCAGCCGTGAATATTGAAAAAAATTGTTACCAAACGCCACCACTCATAGTTGAAGTGTTACATTAATTTCAGACCAACGTCTTACACAGCTCTAGACTGTGCAGGTTGTCTTAGCTAACTCAACCTTAATAAATTGTGACCAAATGCAACAAGTTATGGCCAAAACTTGTGCGTTTACTTATGCGTTCACCATTGTTAGAACTTGGGGGAGTACAACTTGATCCACTTCGTATTGAGTGCTTACATTTCAGAAAGTGTTGCCATATTGCAATAAATAAATTTTCTCTATAAAAAGCGTGCAAAAAGTTAAAAAAGAGATGAACTGTCAAGCCACCTGAGACAACCTGTGCGTCCGACATGCACGTTGCAACAAAAAAAGTAACTGAAATTGCAGAAAACTTTTCAAAGAGTTCCTTTTTTTGGCTTGTACCGAAGGTTCTTAACTCTAAAAGCAGCACGAAGTGCGTACAATCCCTGTGCAGGCATGTATGAAAGGTTTTGCGCTACAGGGTGACTTTCACGTTGTGCAATGCATAATTATCGCATAAAGTATGTGATTTCTAGTGTTGTTGCTGTTGTTCCCTTCCACGATACTTTGTTAAATACTTAATGCGCAGAACGACCGTGAATCAGTCGATGGGGAACCGTTCTTGCGCTTTATCTTCTCCACTTAAACATTCAATCACTTGAACTGAAACAACTCATTTATAGGCGTCAAAAATTTGCTTTCACCTAAAACGCAGCATGCACAAAAATCATTCAGAATGGCACGTTATGGAGAAATTAGCATGATTTTTTGCGCATTTTGCCGAGAAATTGGACGGGCGAGGTTAAGAAATGACATTTTCAAGACCTTAAAACCCACGCTTTTTCACTGAGTAAGTGACTTCGCCGAATACACCCCACACCCACCACCTCGTATGAGCCTTGTTCGACGATGACATTTAGCTATGAGCTTTGCAGAACGCCGGAGTCACCCTGTACGACCTGGTACGTACAATGCACAGCACTGCTTGGGGCGTTACAGAGAGAGAGAGAGAGAGAGAGAGAAATCAATCCCAAAGCAAACAACTGCACAAAGGCCTCCTCTACACAGAGTACAAAGGTGCCTCTGTACACGTACCCAATTCTTTGTCGTCATATTTTTGTAGCATTGCTTCAGGCATGTGGAAATGACGAATATTTACTCACTACGCACAATTTTGAGCTACACGCGCATTAAATACCATGTTTTAAACATGCCAGAAGTCGTCATTTCCAGCATACGAAGGTTGCCATCTATCAAGAAAGCTACAGGGTGGATCCCACAGGCTGGCACTCTCCGCTCAACTTGAGTAATAATTGTGTAATCATGGAGCAATCATTCATACGGTCTTGACGTGGCAGGGTCGCCACTTTGCGCAAAACAGGAATTTGCTAAGAAACAGTTTGCGTTAAGGGCGTCAGAGTCTGGACCTTCAATGCGACAACGTACCAGGGTTGCCAAGTCAACCAAGGAAAATGCGGGGAAATGCTGAACGCATTGAGGGATCCAGCATGTCATTTTGCAACAAAAAATTCTCTAAAAATATATGTTCAAGTTGGCTTAACAGTTCATGGCAACAATGACATTACGGGTTCAAATGACTGTTGCCGCGCAGGTGGAGCATCATGTCGGTGCGGTCCCCTCGGGCTACCGGGATCGGGCTCGACCAGGGGGCGACTGGTGGAGCCACGCCCGAGGTGGACCTGACGGAGGCGCCGTCGCTGGCCGAGCAGCAGCACGCACTGGGCACGCAGATCGAGGACCTGAGGGAGAGAGTGGCGGAGTTCCTCGACTCGCAGAAGGTAAGACAGCGAAGAAAGGTCAGCATCATCATTGTTTTGTGGTCAATCACTTACTCGGCCTTGTCCATGTCCTCCGACAGCAGGTGGAAGATCGACCGGATGTACAAGACGGTGGCGATCAATGTCCAGCAGCGTCTCCAAGACCAGCCATGAGTCTAGAGAGAGAGTGAGTCGTCCCATAGTAAATATACTAGCCAATCATATCTGATTTGGTGGGGAGAAAAATGAAATGTAGCATTGTTTAGTGCTCACACTGTAAACCTCATCTGTGTGCCGATACTTGTCCATGCTCAAACGCTTGAATCAATGTAAGTGTCCATGGACAAATAACCAGACAACTGGACGGACTAGTCCGGAATTCAGAGGGGGGGGATCGAGATTCCAAGGGGTAGCTGTTGAGGGGCGGGGGTCAAAGGTCCTTTGTCCCCACCCCAGGAGATTCTATGTAAGCCAAATCTCTGGATGAACCCGGACCACATTTTTTTTACTCAGGGAAGCTCAAGTCTGGTGTTGGACGTCACTTGAGGTCACACATTAAGGTTGAGTCGCCATGATCCGGCAAAAGGAAGCCCCGAGCTGAGAAAGTTGATCAAAGCAAAGTTGTCCAGCACCCCCAAGTATTGAGGAAGTGGACGAGGTCGGATATCAGGAAGGTCATTTGAGGTCACATTAAGACCAACAACTTTTCACGGCACAAAATCCTCAATCTCGCTTTCCAACCTCAAATGGCCTCCAAGGTCAGATCTGACCTTATCCACTTCCCCATTTTTGGGGGTGCCGAACAACTTCGCTTTGATGAACTTTTTCAATTTAAGGCCATTTGCAAGTAAAAGGTACTTCAAGTCTCCTAGGTGAGACAGGTAAAAAATTTGGCTTGTGTCTTTGCCCAAGAAGGTTAAGCTTAGCATGCAAAGAAAGCACCGGGCAAAAATTGACTAAGGAAGCTACGTCAACTTGCACTTCTGCCAAAGTCTCCCTTGGTCCTGGTTCACAGCCCGACCGTCTGGCAAGGACTGATCCTCGTCATCACTTGCACAAAGTCTGGATCAAGATGCAAAGACGAAGCTGCCTCCGCGTTTGGCTTTCGTCAAAGTGAAATCGCAGAAAAAAGATAAATTCACGCGGCATAAGCATGGCAAAAGATCAAAGTTTGCTGAAGACATGTGCATGACCCTGGAGCTCACGTATGCATGCAATTTACATACTGGTAGGATCGTACGTTAGTACTTTTTTAAGATTTCCTTTCAGCAGTACACACCCCAGAAGTGATGATCAGAGCCTTGAGTCTCCACCATAGCGCTTTGGGCCAAGGGACTCGGACCTCAGGCCTCAGGCTCTTTGTTATTTTGGCTATACGTAGGAAAACGTCCCACAGCCCTTAGAGAACAGTGGTGGATTTTTAAAAGATTTTCCTTTATTAAGAATGAAAAAAATCAGGCACAGAATTCTGCAGAGAAGAATGATTGGAGGGCGCAAACGCAGACTAAAATCAAATTTAAATTCAAGTCGTGCACTTCTACGAGTTGCTCCTTTAGTCCGATAGCTCAAGCTCTTTCTCATATCTAACTCGCGTCATCACTACTTGAGCCTTCCTCACGGGCACTTCTCTCTATCTCCGCTGAAGTGAATTCGTCAGAGAGGCTGAGACTTCCCTCCTCATTCTTTTTGTCGCTTACGCACGTTGCCTGCGTCATGAGGCCCTCTGAGAGGAGAAGAGGAGGCCCATGGGCCTAAGTTTCTCGTGGACAGAAGTGCCAGCGAGCTCCTATTCAAGATAGAGCAAGGATTTATCAAAGAGAAAGCACACAAGCGACAAGAGAGGTCCCCTTATTTGGCAGGATCTTGCTCTTCTGCGCCATCCCCTCTCCCCTCCCCCTGCCCCCCTCTGAGGGGAAGGATGAAGGGAATTTGCGTCACACGCATTTTATTTTCATGTTTGCGCAGTGATTCGAGCATGAAAGTGATGCTCACAGAAACGGAGAGGAAAGAAAACATTGGCTTTTAAGCAGGAACACAAGCTAGTTTTATTAAAAATTTATTTGTTTGTCTTTGAACCTTCCATGACAAGGAAAATTCCCCTTTTTAGGTTTGGATTTGCCCATTTCAAAATATCTGAGCATAGGCATTTTTACGTGTGTACAGCATTGGCTCCAAACACTTGAACATAAAAAAAACCCTGCCTGTAACGTGAAGCACGTCAGGGTTGCCAATTTTTCCCAAGGAAAGTGTCAAGAAGTATAATTTGAAAACGTACATTGGACAGTGCTTTAATAAATCAAGTTGGGACTGAGAGGTCTGATTCATGTAGCCGTCTGCCTCATACAGGCCTTTTTAGAGAAAACGCTTTACGTTATGCCAGAAAAACAACAACAGCCGTGTAAACAAGTATTTTAAAGCTCATGTGACTAAAAAGAGCGACTTTGCGTGATTATTTTCTTTTTGCCAACAAATTGCAGCACTTTGTATGACGACATGAGACGAAGACTTAAGCGACATTGAGGTAAATGCTGTTTGGCATGATGATGAAGTTGATCATGCAAAGTTGTAACTTTTCTTGAAATGTCGCAAAACAATCGTAAATGTATCTGGTTCGTGTTCCCTCTTTACCGACTTTTATTCCAACAGGATAAAATATCGATGCAAATGAGCGTAAGGTTTGGAAAGCTGATTTATGTACTTATAAGGAGGGTTTTAACTTTTCGGAGGAGTTGTTTGACTTGGGTATTCTGATTTTGATCTTCTGTTGTTGACTGATGTAATCACCACTGTAAGTTCTGTCGTGTTGAGGTTTCTAGTGTCTCGTCCTTCAGCATGAAAGGCATCAGGGTTGCCACTTTGTGCGATCAAGGACGCTGTTGCGAAAGGCTGCCCATGCGAGGGATCCAGTACTTGGGGCCACCCTGTACAGTACTGGGGAGGCGGCCCGGAAGTGTGGCTGGACGATGGCGAAGAAAGGTCTGCCCATTCAGCCCGAGGCGCCGTACCGGCATTGGAACAGTAACCAGGTTGCAGTTATTGTTATGCTGCAGTAAAGACTTCTTTCCATTCATAGTATCATTAGCTTTTCGTGACGTTGCCTGAATTACGCAACTTTGTTATCAAAGAAAAATAATAGTCTTGATTTGCACCAGTGCAAACAAACGACGCCAAAGGTTATGATTATAGAGCCGCCCGACATCATGGTGAGGTACAGGGTGGGGCAATATACTTCAAGCAATCGATGCTCTTGCTAACCATGAGCTCTTGAGAAGATCCAGAAGCTTTTGGAGCATCCCATGATCGACCTGACGTTGCACTTAACTCTTACGTGTTTACAATGATTTATTCCCTCACTGAGCACATTATCTTTTATTCCTCGGAGCGCAATTATAACGCACGTACGTTCGCCCTCAAAGAGTTCGCGTATAATCGAGGTACAGTAATGCCGTGTCATGATGCAACCTTTCCGTAGAACAATATTTCACTACACTGTCTGGAAGATCTCTGTGATGTATATGAAGTGTACCTCTGTGCTTACGCGTGTTATACACTTTCTTAAAGCCTTGGGGGTGGATGACATTCAGTACGAGAGACTTGATCAATTCCTCACACCCCAGTATGAGGAAAAAGTTGATCACATTTTCAGCAACTCCGTCACAATCAACCGAAAAGCATTTTTGAGCAGAATTTGGCATTCTTAAGTTCTGTCAATGTATAAGAAGCTTAGGCCTTAAAATGTTGCTGCTGGCTGACAACTCAGCCTTGACATGGGGGTTGGACTTGACCTCTTGTCCTAGTACGGGATTGTGTGCACGGACAGGTCGTGCTCCATCATGTCCGCCGGTTTGAATTCTGCATCCAATGGAGCGGCCGCATGGCTGCTGTCTTTTTGAAAACTATGGGGAAAACAACAAATGAGGTTTTAAAAGTGCTGGGTTCGCCACTGAGAGCAAAAGAGTTGTCAAATGAATATGCAACCAAAACACTCACTGTGGCAGTAGTGCCATTAACATGAAAACTGTCTTTCTGCTCCACCAGATTCTTCGCCCTGCAGAAGATCTTGTCCGACGTGTCCGCGTCCACCGAGGCCGGCAGCGAGCTGTCCCACCTCACCCAGCAGACCGAGGCTCAGCTGGAGTCCTTGGGGGTCCTGGCAGCAGCTGCCAACGCAACAACCACAGCAACCAAGAGAAGGGAAAACATCCAGGTACGTTGTGCAGATGCCTGAGAGGTGTTCAACTCAAGCTGAACATGAAAGTAACGAGTCAATAACAAGTGTCTTGATAACAAGATGGCTTATGTAGATGGAAGACAAAAAGGGAAGCTTGTGACGTGCATATTTCCCTCTTCAACCACAACGGGGTGGCCACAAGCACGTTCTTCCGAGAATTTCAATTGTCATTCATGCATTGACACTCCCGAATAAACAAAAAGGTAGCATTCAAAGGAAGCCAGTGTTAAAAATATCACTGGCAACCCTGACCTTTCGCTGCAAGGCAGCATGCACATCCGAATCAGTTTTTTGGGGGTAGTATTGTCATTGTGGTTCTGCCGCAACACCCTGTACATACGTAAGGAAAAGAGTGTAACATATCCATAATAAACATATGGGCCCTGTTATCAGCCTCCCCCCCCCCTTGGGTGCGCCAAAAATAAGCCAAGGGGGGATAACGCCTCTCTTCTTGGAAAGCACGGGGGGGGGCAAGGACGTATTAACTTTTTGTGCTTTCTGAGCATAGCGTCATAGTGACGTCACTGCAGTTTTCTTTCTCCATAGTACATAGAGTGCATTGCAGTCCTTCTCTCTCTAAAGCATAGTATACTCTATGTGCGTACTACCATAGTACTACCATAGAGAGAGTCTTTCTTTCTCTGCTCCCGCCCATTGACTTAGGGCTGTCTCATGGCAAACAACCATGGGAGGGACTCGGGAAAGAAGAAACTTTCCGTGGAAACTCGGCCAGACGAGACCGACGAGCACGGACTGGACATTTCCATAGACAGGAGAAAGTGTGGAAAGTACGCGAAAGCTTAGGACAAAACGGGTGGATTCAGAGACAGCAAGCAGAAGTGATCTCATCTACGCAGTAAAACAAAGTACGTGGGGAGAGAGGCCATTATTGAGGACACATGGAGGAGAAAATTGAGGCTGAAGGATGCCACATCGAGGCCGAAGTTGTTATTGTGACAAGATTCTAGGGGGAACATCTTAGTGATCAAGTGAAAGACATCCAAAGAGGCCATGCTGTACATTATCATCTAAATTGTTGTTTTTTGCATGTCATGAATATACATTCTCATGATGATACTTTCTTGGCCATTGGGAGGTCATGGCATGGGGAAATCTCCTGAACTGCTGCACACACATGTCTATCTAGGGAAAAAGCAATAACCCACATGAGGACACCTCGGGGTGCTTGGTAATAACCCAAAAACATTTAAAAACCGAAAGTGCCTATTTCTGGAGACAAAAATAAAAATTAAAGACTAAAACAACATTGACCAAAAGTTCCACTCGCACATTTGAGAAACCTTTTTTCTTGTCTGGCCGAGCGAAATGTATACAGTGAAACAGAGAGAGAGAGAGAGGAAGAGAGAAGAACTGGTCGAATGACATTTTTTGTGTTTCTTGGAACAGCTTAACTGATGTTGTGCGAGCAAAAGAAAAAAAGAAAACTAGAGAGAAAAACGTTAACTGCGCCAAAATGGTCGATTTTAAGACTTGATTGAAGTTTTCTCTATAGAGGGGCAATATTTTTTTTCTGTTTGAAGCTATGTTAGGGCAAAACGAGCATAAGTGTTGTCGACATTGTTAAACATACCGTCCGAAATGTGCACATATTCATTTGCGCACCATACAGGGTGTCCCCAAGTGATTCGATGTGTCAGGGGTGTGTCTGGAGTTTTTGGGAAAGACTCAGCTCAGTAAGTTGCTCAAGTCAAAGATGTACAGCAAATATTGGATTTGAAGTGCAGTCTCGTTTTTCAGAGGGTTGCACGTGCGTGGAATCATGTCGTCATCTGAGTGATCAGGCATAACTTCAGCCAGTATTTTAGGTTTCTCTGGTCCCAAATGAGGTCCAACAAAATTCCAATTTCCCATTGAAAATTTTTATTTTCACACACACACACGACGGTAGAAGCATCACCTGCTGTTGCTTGGCAAGAGATATCTGGGACAAAATTATGTAACAAAAAGGTTGTAACAAAAAACTTCTGCTGTCATAGCTGTTGATGCTCGTGCAATCATTTGTATACATTTCGAGGCACTCATTTCTCTAAATGTCATTACAATTCACAGAGGCAGCAGGACTGCAATAATACAGGGTTACTTGGAATTTACATGCTTAGACGCTTAGGCTAAAGTCTAAGCCTCTAAGCATGAAAATTCCAAGTATGCTTAATCTCTACTTCTTACTTGCTGTACATGAATGTTAACCCCAGGGTTTCCGCACAGCTGTGATGGAGTTACGACTAATTGCTTTTTTTGAATGGGTTCGTCACGCCCACCCTGTATTATTGCAGTCCTGCCTCAGTGAATTGTAATGACATTTAGAGGAATGAGTGCCTCGAAATACATACATGCAGTTAGTTGATTGCACGAGCATCAACAGCTATGACAGCAGAAGTCATAGGTGACATTCTCTGATAAAGGGAGCCATGCACACATGCACAGGCCAGTTCATGGGACCGAGCTCTTAACTGAAAGTCAGTGATCTCGGTACTGACGAGGATGTAGACGAGACACAGAGACATGACGACGATCCATAAATTTCTTCATCGACTGTTTCTGTATGCTTCAAGTCTCTCTTTGCTGCTGTGATGAGTTTTTCCGGAGGTCGGAAATGAGGACAGGGCAATTAGGATGAGACACTTTGGTGGCTCCATCAACTGAGGCTCAGCCTCATTATAGCAGACCAAGTCTATTAACTTTGGCCCCATTTTTGTCTCCAAGGTGCTCATTCTTCACTTAAACGGCCCGTCTGATTGACTGAGGCACGACTGTACTAGCGTCTGTTTTTTTCTCAAGTTTCCAACCCAAAGTATGTACAGTTAACTCTTGATTTTATCATGCTTGATTGAGGCAAAACCTCCGATGTAACCACGCTTGCAAACATGTCGACCGGTATTATTTTTCTGTTCTGTATTCTTTTACAAATTAGTTGCGTTTGACAGGCGCCCACTTTCGATTTGTCCAGTTTTCACAGTCGCATATCTACCGACGAACATCTTTAATACCTGATACATCGTTTTACAAAACATTTTCTGCATCGTCTAGGCCGATTTGACCACGACAAAACGTTTCAAAATAGAGTCGCTTCCAAGAAAAAGCCTCCAAAACATCTTTCTCTGGTAGACGAGGCCGAGATCATTGAAGATTCCAAGAAGTCTGCAGTTCCCCAAGTCCGGGCAGCCAAAGACCATGGGGTCTCTGCCTCCCATGAGGTCCAAGGTGATCAAGAGCAAGATAACCCCATTCCTTGGGAGCTACATCGCCGGTCACAGCGGCAGCAAGGGTGTCACAAACCACTTCTCTCGTAGTAACGTGTCCAAAGTTGAAGAGAAGCTCTACCACTGGGTCAAGGCAGTACGGGAGAGGAGGATCCTCGACGTCTCTAGGATGCTCCTATGACCAGCGTAGTTGTAGCGACTGATGATGAAACAGATGATGTGATGGATAAAGAAGAGGAGGCTGGGCTTGAAGATGAACGAGGTTGAGACTGACAGAGATGCAGCAGCAGCTGAGGAGAAGGTAGAACGAACTCAGCGTGGGATTCGAGTGTCTGCCAAGTAGTGCCTCCCTGAACTTGATGACGTTATGCCAAAAGCCTGGACTGCGACCTTCCCCTAATGGGCCTGGTCACCTATATCATTGTTGCCCAGCTTCCCCTTGATAGGTGAACAGATCCTGACGGGAGGAAAACAACCCTTACTTGAGCAGTGACGCTGGGGAGTTAGAATTACAATTAAATTCACATGATATTTACATTTTTTATTGGTATTGACTTCGTGACGGAAGTGTACAACAGGTGGGACTAGAAGTTGAAGAGGGAGAAAGAGGAATCAGTAAAGTATGGACGAGTAAACAAAGAGCGAATTTGCCAATGGCCCATGATAAAGCCCTTTGCCGGACCAAGCTGCGAAGCTGCCTGTGTCCCCTAGTATCTCCATATGAAGTTTAGGGTCATGTCTGTCTGTGAGTCTGCCATAATGGGCGCTCCAAGCCGCCCCACTGATCACTCCCAAACTTGGTCAGAACACACTTTCTTCACACACCGTTGGATAGGGGGTTTAGATGTACCTTTCAAAGTCGTTTCGAGGCCAAAATCGAGGTCCAATGTTGCATATACTACAGAAGTCATATATGTAGCTACTCCATCTAAGTAACATCACTACCTATCAAGAGGTAACAATACTGGCATCAAGGGCGAGGGAGAGGAGGGTGAAAGGAGTTGCCACACTCTGAACAGGAAGTATCTCATTCTTGCAACTTCAGAAAAAAAAATCTACGAATGCTTTCAAAAGCAACTTCGCAACCCTGGAGAGGAAAGGTAATTGAGTTGCGCCAGAATCAGCTAATTTCATAAAAAACCGAAGATCTTGATCTGCACTGATCGGGACTCGAAGCGTAAGACAGACAGACGGACGGACAGGCAGAGAGGCAAACAGACAGACAGACAGACACAGCGCTTAAAGATTTTAGTTTCTGCCTTGGCTAGTTATGCAAAAACACGACTGTGAATAGACCAAACATGGTTCGATCGATCTTTCTGTCTCTACGCCAACGTACTGCAGTCATGGGTGTGATTGATAAGGCCTGAGATGCTTTGCTCTCCGTGTGTGACCCTCTGTGCCATTTAAGACTCTATTTTATGAAAGTGCTGTATATATGGTATAGCACACGAAGTACTGTTATGACCTACATGCGTCATCATGTGCATAATTTCCTGCATGCAATGTCTCTAAACCCTCTCCGGATATTAAGCTTCGACGGGAGGGTTCAAAGGAGGGTCGACCTGACTTTTTCATCACTATAGTGTATGAATCATCATGCCAAGTGTTCAGCAAAGTCAGGCTGTAGTGTCACAGTACTATAGATCGAGTACTGGGGTAAACACATATGGCTAAGATATGTCGTATGTATAAAGAATATCGCAATATTTGCAAAGTAACGTTACCTCAGACCAGGAATCGGTACAGAAATGAGACCAAACTGATGGCAAAAGTAACAAACAAAAATTGATAGCTAAATCATTTATTTAGCCATCCACAGCAGCACTTAAAATTACCAAAAGCATCATTGCAACCTTTCAATGTGTACCGAAAACCTGTGCCCAACTTCGCATCGAGCCCAACCTAACCCAGCATTGAAAGTCTCAGTCCATACCTTAAAAAATTATTGTTCTATTTAGATGGTTTCTTTTTTTAAAAAAGGGGTGTGTGTAAAGGCAGTTAAATCGAGCCGGAGTTAATGCTACTACAAAATACAACAGCCTTCCTTAAGAAAGAGACTTCCGTTGGCAGTAGCGCTCAGCTTATAGGAAGGTGATGCAGCAGCAGAAAATATATGATCACCCAGGGAAAATAGATCGTTTCGTTCGATTTAAGTCACATAAAAATATCCGTTCCCAAAACATAAAACGCCAACTATCCAAAAGTCTCGCTCATCCAGATCCCATTTAAGCCGATTTCACTGTACTGAGCTCTCACATGACTACATTGATAAGATGCCAATTGAACTCTCTCACAAAGGTTTCCGAGAATAAACTTTTTTATTGGAACTTTGTGAACGCGATCCAAAATTTGTATCTTAAAAGGGGTGTTCAGAAAGTGCTCTCTTAGGAACGAAAAGACAAGAGTGGCTTGTGTGCGAAGATTATTTACGATATAAGAAACCCTTCGGTTGGTAACTCGGCTGAATGTGCGATAAGTCACTTTTCAATGGAGTTTGGCTGACAAAAGGTTGTCTCGCTTTGTTGAGCATCCATTCAGATCCACTCCTGGCATCAGGCACGTTGTCAGCCTACTTTTTGGATACACCAAAGAGGGGGAATGTGGAGGTGCGCATGCTCACAGACTCTCAGAATGACTTTCATCACGAGCCCTCGGAAGGCTTAAAATACATGCAGCTGCTGCTCCACAAATGCTTTGTCTGATCATCAAGCGCTCGAGACACAGCCCTGAGTCAGCATCTTTCACATTGCTTTTGGTACTAATAATATCATTTCGTATCAGAAAGAGAAACAATAGAAAGGCGTGTGTGTCTGCATCTTGATCAACAACGTCCCTCCAGGGGGGGGACCATGAATGAGGGGAGGTCCTTGACCCAAGGGTGGGCGAAACCATTGCGTAGGTGTGGGTGTGCCCTCTGCGGACCATGGGTTGACCAGAGGGCTGTCCTGACCCAATCGGTTGGGCCTGATTCAGAAGGTTGGGCCTGAACAACGGCTACAAACGGGTGGCTAGTGAAGAATGACTTTGCAGCACTACAGGGTGGACTGTGGAGTCAGAAGATTTGGAATTCATTTCTAAATTTCCAAAGTGGAAAGCTTCTTGAATCAACCCTGTGCTGTATCACTGCTTTATGCACTACACACAGACCGATAGATTCATCATACCGTACGGATGATTAAATCCTACGACCATGCAGCGACTTCTTCTTCAGGCCGACTTGAAGACCCTGGATCACAAACTCAACGCCATGTGCCAACTGCTCCGCCAGCCGCCATTGGCAGAGAAGCCGCGGGACATGTCCGCCTCCGCGGTGGCCTCAACGGCCTCGGCTGAGCCCGCCATTCTCGTGACAGCTCCGTCCACAGAGGAGAGCGAGGACTCCAACGGCAGCAAGGCGGAGGAAACGCAACCTCCCGAAAAGATAGCATCCGGATCAGGAGGAAAAATTTTTCACGTAAGTCCCGCAATGAAAAGAATTGGGTCACTTTCGTAGACCTCGCACTGACTCATTTGCACTCTCGGTGCTGCGAGGCCAGAGACCGTTCTAAAAATACCCACCTGTATTGTACATTGAGACCTCGACGAGGTCAGCTGGAGACCGACGAGGTCTCAGAATTCCTTTGAGGTTCGACCTCCCTCCATCTTCAGGCAGCTGCGCCAACGTCACACAAGCCTTTGAAGACAAAAAGGGGCTCTTCTTGAACCTCGCGGACAACATCACACACGCATATGACTACAAATATTGGCATTTAGTGCGTTGGTGGCTGGTGAAACCCCAAAGGTTTATCGGAGTTGAACACATTACAAAGTACATTAGTGATTCTCAGGCTCAATAATGTCCCTCTTAGTACTCTTGAGTAGTGATGAGGCGAGCTAAAGAAGTCGCCCGTCGGGAAATTAATCCCGACGGGCGTTAATAAAAAAAGCTTTCGGCCATCAGTGAGGTAGAAATGGTGGATTTGGGACCGTTCCTGTGCTGTTATTTCACGCTGAACTTTTTCTATGTGCCAGATTTTCTTTCAAAGTTCTCATAGGCCTTCTAGGCCTATTTCATAGGTTTTCACAGGCCACCAAGAGTTTTTTGGCAAAGAAAGAACTTGCAAAGAGCTCGAACCCTTGCAAAAAATTGCTTCCCCTGCTTTTCTTATCTCGCAGCTAGGTTTGGAAGCTCACGAGCTGCCAAGCTCGAGGCTCGCGACATCATCATTCTCGACTGTCTAAAAAGAGAAGAAAAACAAATTGAGCAGAAATTGTTACGTATTTATTTTTTTTTCGCGGGTTGTAGAAGAAAAGACGAGTTTTGCATACGTCAAGCCATCAACTCGGTCTGACTGCAGCCATGTATTGTACGTGGATACATAATTTGCATACATACATAGTACTGTACCTACAGCATGTATCAGCGGATGTGCAACTTGTACAAGCTGAGAGAAGATGTTGTCCTTTTCTTCGTTCTCCAATATTCAACCCTTCCTCTCCTTGGACGCGGTGTCTTCCTCCAGAGTGAGACTATATGAGACAAAATGGACATATACACTGGCGTTCAGAAGTATTCCTCTCACCCAGCTAAAGCAGCCAAAAACGGGATATTTTGAAAGATTTTGAGTAGCAAAATTGCAAAATTTTCCTATCTGGCAGGGGGAGGGGGAAGCCTCCAACTCTCCCACGCCCCCCCCCCCCAGGTAGGCTTCACCCGCCCACCACCCAGTCCATCAGGGTCATCTGTTTCCACAGGTGTTCATAAGTATTTGCCCCTTTATTCCCGACATCAAAACTTCCTTGATACTGCAGCTACACATTTTTTACATCATTGGAAGATTGGCAGTGGAACTTATTTTCTTTACTTTGAAATGAAAATGAATATCTAAGGTGGTGTTCTGTTACTGAGGCAGATGTGTTCACATGAAATGTTTATTCTTGACTGTCTAGTAGTCTACAGTGGAGAGAAACATGGGAGATGCTGGAAGCATCTCTCTTTAATGTTCAGCTGATTGGCATGTATATGTACATACATATTTAAGGGAATAGAACATCTCCCTTCCTCCCTCCCTTGGGGGGGGGTTGCATTCTATGTTACACATATCTCATTGTGTTATTTTACAAAAGTGGCACCAAATATGAAAGCAAATAATAGTGCCATAATGAAGAGCACCACAGCAATGACCTCATTTAAGTTAATTACGAAGCAGTGCTGCCATGCTCCCTTGTGTTGCGCATCATTTAACTTTCTAAATTTCATGCCAGAGACCATATGCTTGTGCAAACAATCATGCCTTCTGTTGTTGCGTGGCTTGCAATGTCACATAGGTGGGGGTGTTTGGTCTGGCTGGGTATTGGTAGATGCCTGGTCTATCATATCTTGCTGCTGGTGTCGGATTCTGCTGTGCTGACATATAGCTGCTTCTAGGGCCAGGGTAAATCAGCACTGGTGCTGCTGCAGCTGCTGCAGCTGGCTCCCAGGGCTGTGAAGTGGTTTTTCCACGTTTTCTTCCAGGGTATCTTGCAGCACAGGAACAACGCAAGTGTGATAAGACCAAACAAAAATATTAGTGTTGCTGTAGGTGAGTGGAATTCTATCAGGTGAAACCCATTGGAGTTGTTGACTGTGTTCACTTTAGAAGTTTTGATAGTGTTGTCTACTAAGCCCATTTGTCTTCACTGATCTATGGCTAGTTTCAAAGTAAGGTGCTTGCACAAAGGTGACTTTCTTAAGTAGTCAGGGGTTGCGTCTCAAGGTAGGTGTCTGAACTTGTTGAATCCTCCTCTTTTGAGGGGGGTGTATTTTTGAGACATACAGGTTTGAGAAATCACTTGTTGCACACTTTTTGGCGGCCATTTGGGAATAAGACAGTACATGATTTGCTGTTGTTGCACTGATTCACTATAGCACCAAAAATATCCCACTTTTTTGAAATATGGTCCTGAATTTGCACTTTTTGCCCTGTCTTTAATGGTTTCATATTCTTGGCTTGGTGATCAAATTTATCTTTTATGTTTACATTTTTGCCTTCTTGTGCTCTCATAAGAGGGGAGTTGTGTCTTGGCCAGTAGACTTCGTCCAATGCTGGTAATGCAGTTCTCAGGGTTCTCCCAAAGAATAGCTGATTGGGTGAATCCTGAGAAGTAGCAGGGGAATTGCACCACTCGCACAAACACTTTTGGAAATCTGCACTAAAGGTGCCGCATTTTGAAAGTAGGTATTTCATATTTTTCACTGCGGCTTCTGCGTGCCCATTGCTCTGAGCATTGTGCAGGGAAGAAAGCTCTGGTTGGATGTTGCAGTCCTGGCAGAACTTTTTGAAATCCTGACAAAATTGAGGTCCCCCATCCATTCTAATTATTGGAGGAAACCCATATTGCAGGAACCAACCATGTAGGGTAGATGTAATCACTTCTGTGTTTAGGTGACGAAGTTGATGGATCCAGGGATATGCAGAATATCTATCTACCATTATTAGATAATGGTGAGTGTTAAATTCAAAGATGTTGGCACAGACCATTTCCATAGGGAAATTTGCTGCAGAGGGTTGCTGTTTTTTGCGGCATTGTGATGGCCTCATTCTTTGACAAGCTTCACATTTTTCCACTAGTCATGTGATATCACATGTCATTCTTGGCCAATAGTACATTTGTCTAGCTGCCTGCAATGTCTTCACAATGCCGTTGTAATGCAATGCAGTATGTGTAGGAGGTCCTTAATTTTGGCTTGGGCAGGTTTAGGAATGACTATTCTGTCTCCCAGGAGGATCAATGTGCCATCAGTTGACAGTTGATGCCAGACACTTTTGAATGATCTTGCAGGGTGGTCAGCAGGTAGCTTAGCTAGTCTTTTATCCTTTTCCAATGCCTGCCGAATGGCAATGTAGTGTTCATCAATGCATAGTGTGATTTTATCATGAACTGCCAAATTTGTGGTAATGGCAAAGCATTCTGCTAACTCGTCATTTTCCTTGTCCACTTCCGGTGGTGTGAAAACTGGAGCACATGATAGAGCATCTGCAATGAAGTGTGTTTTGCCAGGAGCCCCTGTGACATTGAATTGATAATCAGTCACCTTGTGCTGTAGCTGTTGTAGCCTGGTGTTCTTTAAGGTGGGCAAGTCCTTGCTGAATACTCCCAATAGTGGGCGATGATCTGTGACTACTGTAAATGGGTCGGGGCACCCCAGAAGGTGATGCTAACATTCTGTAATGGCCCAAGTGATTGCTCGGCACTCAAACTCTACTGTAGCATACCTTTCCTCTGCTGGTTTAAGAGATCTGGCACTGCAGCAAATCAATGACATGCGGTCATCAGAATCATATTGAATTAGAGCATATCCAGCCTTTGAGTTGCGATGCATCTGTCAGAAGGTGCATCTTGTGAAGTGGGTCAAAGTGCTGAATTGACATGTGCTTGATTATTACTTCTTTAATTTTGTCAAAATCTTGTTGCTGAGTGTCTGTCCAGAGGAAGGCTACCTCTTTTTTAAGCAATGCTCAAATGCTGGCAGTCATGTGGGCTACATCAGGAATAAAGATAGTCAGTTGGTTGATTAGCCCTAGGAATGAGCATGTCCCAGGAATGTCTGTAGGAGCTGGGAAGTCCCAAATTGCTCATATCTTCTCCTCATCTGGTGATATTCCCTCCTTGGAGGTAATGTATCCTGCAAATTTAATTGTATCCCCCATTTCTATCTTCTGCTTGGATATTGTTATACCATGCTCACAGCATCTGTCCATGATATTCCGCAGTGCTTGAATTAAGATGTCATCAACTTCTTTTGCTACCCCTTCTAGGTCTGCGACTGCAGCATTCGAACACATGTTCCATTCATCTGTGCTGGATGACAGGCCCATTGGGGCTCTCGTGTACTGGTATTTTCCTGTCGGTAGCAGTATTGTTGTAAGATGTGATGAATTTTCCTCCATGGGGATTTGGAAGTAACCCTTAAGTCCATCCAGCTTGATGAAAACTCTGGCATCACTGCTTATTTGATTAATGATGTCCTTTGATGAGGGAAATGGGTGGACTGGCCTTTGTATGTATTTGTTGAGCTCTGAAAAGTCAGAGACTAGGCATAGTTTCCCCTTCTTCTTCCCTCATGCTGGATCCCTGATGAAGAATGCTGGACTTATCCAATCAGTCAGTTCACCTGTTTTTTGTAATATGCCATCTTGAATGGCTTGATTGATGATTTGATTGGCTTCCTCTTGCATGTGAATGGGGATTTGTCTTGTGGTCAGAATGCGCTTGGGCTTGATGGGCTTGTCATCCATTAGTGTAATTGTCATGGGTGACCCTTTCATTAGCTTTAAAGTTTCCCCTTGACCAAATGTGCCTAGGACATCAGAATACTGCTCCTGAAGTAAGGTGAGGATCTCCTCAAACGAATTGGGTATGGCTGCTGAGTTAGCCTCATTCATCCCCACTTTGTTGATTCATGCTGGGAAATTCTGCAATAAAATGTTAAGTTTGACCAAATCATGCCAGCTAAGGATGATGTCTTGTTTCAATGCGGGCAAAACCAAAAGGCTTGTGTGTATAGTGGTGTTGTCAAAGGAGATTGCCACTTTAACCATTCCCACACAAGACATTTCAGAATAGTCAGCTGTAGTTAGTCTTACTTTTTGTTGGTTATTTATAATGAAACATGCTTTTTAGCTAGATCCAGGGATATTATGCACATTGAAGCCCCCGAATCTGGAAGTGCTGTGTGTGCAAATGATTTTCCCTTGGGTGTAGGGAGAACATCCACAAAAATTCGTGGTGTGGGAATATTATGCGATTGTGCTGCATGCACATGAGCAGTGGTGGCTGTTTCTGGTTTAGGAACTGGTGAAGAAGAGCACGATGTAGGAGCTGAAGCTGAGCCTTTCTTAAATCTTTGCTTGTTTTCCTGCTGATTTTGCTGTTTTCCCTTGGGAAGGCACATGGGTGCAATGTGGCCTGGTTTGCCACACGCATGAAATGTCAAATTCTTTCGGGTGCAGTCCCTGGTCTTGTGGTTTGAATTCCCCAAATGCAAATATTTTCCTTTTAAGTCCTTGCATGTGGTTGTCCCTTGGCATGATGCATCATTCTTCCTCTGCTTTGCTCTGTGGACACTTGCTACCACTGGTGCTTTCAAAAAACCTTTTGATTGATGCACTGCTGATTTATGGAGTGATGTCACCATCTCTATCTGTGGAATTGTTAAATCTGCCATTTGCAACATTTTAAAATGGAGATCCTGCATACTGGTTATGTAGCAAAAGATGTGCAATTGGTCCACTGTTAGAGTATCTAAATCTGCCTCCTTTCCCATTTGGATTAATTCTTGCAGCTACTTTTGACTCTGACATGCCCTGGGGCAGTTGCGCACTGAAGTACTTGTGGCATCTACTAAACAGTGGGTACTGTAGTTGAAACTCATCTTCCAGAATGGTCATAGCCCCTCCCTTGTCCATGATGGAGGTGGCCTGTTCTCGATGCCTGTCTATGCAACGGAAGAGGCCCTTGTCAATACAAAGTCTCAGGTAGCCGACCTGATCCTTGTATGTTAATGAGTCCAGCTGGCTGGTAGAATAATAAGTGTCAAATTGCTTTCTCCAGTCTCTGAATTCTTCAGGAGCGTTTTCAATAGACAATGTGAACAGTTTGAGAGAGTCATTAGCATGCACCTTATTCTGGCCTGCTAGGTTATGCGTGCCCTGCAATTGCTGTTGTGGTGGTGGCGTAGGGGGACCTTGAACGGTGCCCGCATCCCTCACCTCCAAAAGTTTTTCAATGGATTCATCTGCTCTGGCTGTTACATCATCTAGCCCAACCACATATGTATCATCTGGGTCAATGTCATGTAGTTGCTCTAAAAGACTTGTGACCATTCCCTGAGTGCGCTTGACATTGTCTGCTGCTGATTGACAAACCAACTCAGAGACTGCTCCAAGGTGTTGTATCATGGCCTTACATAGCCTCTCTGTAGAAGTTAGCGCTCTAGTGAAATGGCCTTTATTCAATGACCTTTGCATTTGATTCACTCCATCAGTTGGAGCTGTAGCCATGTTTGTTGGGGATAGTTACAATACTTGCCACCAGATGGCACTGTGTGCTGGCTGAAGCAGAAGTGGATTCTTTGGCGCTGTACGGGGGCTAAAGTAGAAGTGGACTCTTCCGATTTTTGCCAGTCGTTTTCCTCCTTCCCCCCTTTTTGCTGTATAAATGGACTCTTCCACTCTGACATGTGGCGTGGGGTGTTCCTGCTCGTCTGAGGTGCTCGGGCATTGCAGTGATTGGTGCGTGGGCTCTGTTTGATTAAAATCATCACTCCGGATACGTATTGTAATTACTCTGTCTGGTAAAATTCGTGATGAGCGCTGACTTGGTCACTCAGTGAGTCCTGGTTTTGAGTAGCACTATCTTTTCTCTCTCACTTTTGTTCTTTTTTTTTGAGCACCTTGAGATGTGTGGTGGATCAGTACATAAGCACTGTCTTGAGTTCTTGCTTCACTTGAGTTCTTTGTTCATGACACCATGTTCTGTTACTGAGTCAGAAGATGTGTTCACATGAAACGTTTATTCTTGACTGTCTAGAGTATACAGTAGAGAGAAGCACGTGGGATGCTGGAAGCATCTCTCTTTAATGTTCAGCTGATTGGCGTGTATACGTACGTACGTATTTAAGGGAATAGAACAGGTGGTGCCAGCTATTTTCCTAGTGTTCTGTACTGTTCCTCAAGTGGTTTACCACAATCGCCTTTAATGCCTATATATTGCGTCCTGTAAAGTATGACTTTATTGACCCTAGATGGACGTGATAGCACAAGATTTGATTTCTCGAGGTGAAGCCAAGGGAAATCAACCTGCCCTGGGGCAACCACATCCATAGAGGGGCAATAAAGTCCACCAACAGTGATGCAATTTGAAATCTGGCACCACAGTTTTCTGAATGCCTGTCTGTTTTCACGCATGAGCCCATTGAGCTCTTCAACTCATTCCCACTGAGCGGGCAACGAATTTGGCTGCTTGGCTGCCTGGCTGCCTGGCTGCTTGGTTGCTTGCCTGGATGGTAGGCAGGCTGAATGGGCTGCTCCCACTCTTCAACTCACTCTCATTGCATTTCCCTCATTCTTAAAATCACTTCTTCTTTATCACAGTGTTTTTTCTACTGCCATGGGGTAATGCGAATTCGTATTTCCCTGCTGCAAATACATAACCAGGGCAGTATTCAGAAATTCGTGGCGTCAAAAGGATTTTTACAATTGTCCCAAGGCGAAGTAAAACCCAAGCTGCCAAGGCTCGTAGCTTTCCAATGATTTTGTGTAGCTGCAGTATTAAAATGGTTACTCATGGCGCTGAAGTGCTTATGCCTTAGCTGTTGTAGGGAGGGTAATAAGCATATGTAGTACTTTTTGTGTCCAAATCGCTAGTGCTGCCTTTAATGAGGAATATTGTCCAGAAGCTAATGCCAGACTACTTGGGCTCAATGTTTCCAACGATAGGTGGTGGGATTACACTTCTGAAGGCTAGTGTACCGACAGGTTGGCTCAGTTTACTGGCAGCAAACCTGCGAGTGATTCGTAGAAGTTTTCTTTTTTTTTACCAAATTTTATTACAGTAACGTACTGTTTTTAACCGACTAATCCGCACCAAGTTTGAAGACTCAAAGACATCGCTTAAAAGAGTAAAAGGTTTTTCACAAAGATAGGCCACTGCTGGAGGCTGTGACGAAGACTCGTCTCGTTTAAACTCGAAAGACCTTGTAGTAACGACAGGAACTAGACGTTGTTGACTGAGACGATTTGACCTGTCCAAGGCTGATATTGTCGGAGACCGGAGGCCCCAAGGACAATATGAGGCCGAGGACAGGTCCAAACCTTATGTACAACAGAAGGAAATATAGCGCACATTGCTTACGGCCAGGCAATTTGCAATTTCACACAAAACGGTTGCTTTCAATTTGCCATAGAATTTTCTGAAGAAAATGTTAAGTTCAGCAGAGCAGTGCTGTAGTGCACTGTGCACTATACAGAGAGAAAATATGAAAACATAGTAAAAACCCGAAAAACATGGTGCTTTTTCCGGGTCTTTTTCCAGAAAATATTGTGACCTTAGATGTTAAAGTCCCCATGTGCACTAAAAAAAGGCGAATGAACGGCGAAATTTCGCCGCGTTAAGTAAAGGACAAACAGAAGCGAGGTACGGAATAGTTGGACGAAAAAAACCAAATATGCACTTCCCTGACTTTTAATTTAACATTGGCTTAACGTAATGTTTCTTCACCACGTACACGCAGTGCTATTAGATATTGTGCGCATGCAATATAAGTCCTTATACGTGGTCACACTGTAGGATGCTCGACTGCCCGGTCCATTGGACAAGATGTCCTTAGCCTTCGGAGAACGAGGGGAGAAGGACGAGCGTGAAGTGTCCCACCTGGATGACGAGGACGACGATGCCGCCACCGCCACCGCGGACGACGACGACGACGACGACGTCGACAACTGCAGCGTGTTCTCGCCCTCCTTGACCACGAGCTTCCCCTTCCCGCCCTCCCAGACAATACCAGTGTGCCTGACGACCATCAACGTAGGCAAGTTCCATAAACAGATGTGTGTGACGCCATCAGACCGATTTTTTTATTCCTTTCGTACTGTCTTGAGCGAGACCTCTCACGGTATATTAATGTTATACTTTACATGTTATTGACAAATACCTAGAATACTTCGACACTCAAGTTATGCACAAATGGTGCTAATGTACTGGGAAAGAGTATGAAAGATTTCGTGGAAAGCTCAATAAGGATCATTCGTGAGAAAGAACAAGGCTGGAGAGATGTTCTCCCCCCCCCCTTCCTCCAGGCATTTTGAGATAAATTCGTGGTACTTACATGTGTTATTGGTCTTCTATGCTCGTTCCCATGGAAACTTCTAAGTACCAGGTGGGGCAGAAACGATGAGAATAACACATGTTCAAGTTTTCACTCGCTAAAGAAGGTTCAAGTTGGGTAAGACCTAACATTTACATTGGTACTTTATGTTTGAACTGCTCTGCAAATGGTGGTTCCATTTGCCGTTAGTCACTATTTTCGAGATACAGTGTGTTTGTTAGAGAGACTAGACTTGCACAGAGAAACCCTCTATCCATGGTGACTATGTCCCAAATAGAGACACAGACCAGGTTCAGGACTAATAGGGTCTGACTGGAACTCTTTCAACCCTATCTCGGCGGGGCTCTAGGATGACATGAAAGGCTGGGGGGGGGACTGTTGCAGTACAAAGGTTTTTTTTTCTAAAGCAAATGTGAGAATACTGAGATGGCAGAAATTGATGAGAAGCAAAAAAAATATCTTTCCCACCTTCTGGACTAACTGATGTCAGTCTTTGCTCCTCATTTGGCACCAATCTTGGGCTCCAAATGATATAGATGAATTGCATGATGAAAACAGTGGATTTTCAACTATGGTGCAAATATCAATGCTAAGCATAATAACATTCTGACTGATATATTCCAGTTCTTGACTCCTGACATGACAAGCACTTTGATGAGAGTCTATTCTTTCGTGCAGTTGGGACAATTTTATTAACTTACCACATTCTCTGCCAAACACCACATTTAAGAATGAGGGCCTAGCACCCATTTAGAGGTAACTTACCAATGATTTTGTTAAATCAGAAACACATACATGCTCATGGAGGAAAAGTCACAAAATTTGGCTGGGATTGGAGGTGTGTAAGATGTAATGCCGGGAAAGAATTAAGGCTCTGTACGGAAATGGTCTCCCCCCGCTGAAATAGGGTTAAGACTACTCAATGACTTGAAACCAACACGAAGGGCTCAGTGTAACACACATACTTTATTCTTCTACTTGGAGGGGCCACACACAAGTTATCTTACAAGAGTTAGAGCAATTAGATCGAGCAAAATGTACCTAGCAAAACTGCAACTGAAAAGGAGTGGTTTCCCCCAACTCAACTAATCAGTGCAGGAAGAAAAGATGCTGAGATAGAAAAGTAGGCCTGAAGAATGGCTTGGCAAGCCTTTATTATGATCCAGAAGCAGCTGGTCCTGTAGGAAGGAGGCCTGAGGAGTAGGCAGGTCTACTGAAGGGGGCAGGCCTAGACAAGGGGCCTAGGGAAGGAGGATGGCCTAAGGCTGGAGCACTGGCACTGAATCACTGGCACTGGAGCACAAGCACTAGGAGCAAGCCAACTTCAATGGGAAGAGAGTAGCCCTTCCAAGCTTGAGTGGACAAATACTGAGGATTTGCAGCAAATTCTCCCCTTTCTATACCCCTTCTCCACAAAATAGAGGCTGTGACCAGCCATGCTGACCCACAAGTACCTTAAGCTTCCCTCCATCTCTAATTGTTCTTCCCTGTGACCTTTACTGCAAAGCAGCTGCAGGCCTCCTTGCTCCTTCTTCTGAGATTTTTGCTCCACAACAAACCCTCTTAAAGGAACAACAGAAGACACTGGTCAGACATAAGAAGGAGCAAAAAATGAGACAGAAAGAGGAGACAGAGAAGACAGTGACAAAAACGATCCAGTAAGTTAAAACTTGACCACACAGTGTAAGAAATGTTGATCACAGACCATACAGCATGTCTCAAAAGTCTCTTACACTGTTTGACGGCCAGTATCGCGGGAACGGCTAGGCCTAGAAGAGAAATTCTCACTGTATACAAATCATGAATATCAAACAGTTATGGCAGTAATCACAGATTTTGACTCCGGCACCAATTTCTTGCCCAAGATGGACTTATTCTCCTGACTGCCATTTTGCCCCCATCTGTTTTACGTGTATTCTGCTTCCAAATGCCCTTTTTGCTCAAATGCTCTTTTTCAAAAATGACTACACAGTCATAAATGTGTGATATCAATGAATCAATGAAATAATTTGCCAGGTGATCGGCCACAAAGTGAACGGCTAAGAACTGTATTGCTGCATTCAAGTCACTTGCTCCAGCTACACAGAAACATGCAACAAATGATGATGTCTTAAAATTTATTCTAAGCTGAGGAAAGGCACGTGCCAACACCTAATGAACAGGCGATATTCTTACATAAATTTGGTTTGTCTAAAGATTTGCCAATTTTCCGCAATTGCTGCCTCTACTTCGCAATGAACAGCAGACACATTGTTTCATGCATTGTGGGGAGATAAATGGCGGGGTGCCTGTGATGCTACACTTCTGTGTTTCACTACAAACCTTAGCTGAACAAAAGGTTGTAGGTAACATGGAACAAAAGGCCCAGAGGTTCTTCGCTGAGTACAAGTCTATGCTGCTTCCAGCCTTTGTCCCATATCTCCAGCAGTCATTTGGATGTCTTTTGTATCAGTTTTGGCCCTTGGACTTTGAGGGTCGCAGCTCCATCTGGCGTATAAACCAAATAGTAGACGGCACAAGTTGTGTTGACAGGATGTCACCCCTAGAGCCTCCGCCGTTGATTGCACCAATGCAAGTCTTTGCCAACATTTCATTAACGTTGACCTTTCGCTTGTCAGGCACAATGCGCGAGTCAAAATGGCTGCAGATCATATCAAGCCCCGGATTCTCAGCGTGGAAACACTCAAATGGACACTCCTCACCCCACACAACCCCGTTCCCGTCCTCGCAGGCCCACCTGTTTTGCCTATTCAAGCCCCTTCTGCTGTCAAGAGCAAAGGCCCTGTTTCTACACAGGCTTTTGGCCCTGTCGACAGCATTTAACACTCAGTGTGTCTTGCAAACATTGATAAATAGCGGTGCTATATGATACTTTTTGAGTCGATCCTGAGTAGGCTGGCCTATTTGCGAGTGATGCTTTATGCAATGACGATTTGGGGCTCGGTGAGACAAATTGGGTGGACGGTTTTGCTCCAAAGCTGCCTCTTTGGCTTTGCAAAGCCTCCACCTCATCTTGTTCTCACCTTCAAGAGTTTTGCAGAAGCCTGCTGACTTCTCTACCCTTCAGTTATCCCAATCGCATCGGTGCAGGTAAAACTAAATCACCTTGATTCGCCAGCCTGGAACGTCCAAATTGTGGCGAAGGGAAAAAAAGGCAGCACCACCCATTTTCGCGGTATAAAAGAAAGTTGGCGGCAAATTCAAACCAATCACTGGATTTTGCTTGACTTGGGCTATGAATGTCCAAATTTTTACTGGTGACAGACTCCTCATTCCTCCTCTTTCTACGAAAGGACAAAAAACAACTGTGGCGATAAGGCGACAACTGGGATATGTAAACTTTCCATTAAATATCCAGATAGATATCTGTGACCTTGACGTAACTGTTCCTGAATCTCATCTAGCAGCACCCAAAGGTTCGAGCATGATCTGACCGCGGTGCTTTTCACACCCCTGTTTTCATGTGAAGACAGTTGCATCCTTCTTTCCTGCTCAGTTGCTCTTACAGCACTCAATTCGACTCCTTCACCCAACATGGTCAACTTTGCGAGGTCATAACTCTGGACTGAATTGAGCTACACCAGGGATTCACCGCTCAATGGAGTTCTTGGACTCTTCCCTAAAACCAAATTGAGGCACAATTTTGCTCTTGGATGACTCAATTGTTCAATTCAGTGCACAGTCTTAAGCCCGTCCTCCTGTGTCCCGCTATGAGCACCATTTTTTGGCTTCCTTGAGGTGCTTGGCTGGTCATCACACTTTGACTGTGCAATATGGAACACATTCTAGTCAGTGGCCGGACTTCCGTGCTCCAGAACCTGCTGGAATCAAAGTTCTGACAAAGCCAAGATTTCCTCCCTTGTCTGACGGACCAGAAGGTGCTGAATCACGCACAACTTGATCACAGTAAATAAAAATCCTCCCCAAAGTGACTTACGGGGGAAAAAAGTCCGTGTATTCTTTTCTGCCCCACCTGATGAGACAGGATATACGAAACTCTTAAAGTTTTACAGCTAAAAAGTTATTTTGTCTACACAGAAAAGCACGCGAAAATGAACGTGTGGGCAAGAATGCGTGGTTTGGCTTACAATGAAACAGATTAGAGATATTACGCTTTCGGTACGCTTACGGTAACCTTTCCAAAGCACTTACAGAAACGTATTGTAAACTTACTATATAACAGACATGAAGAATGTATGTAGGCGGTAAGCTGTGAGAAAAGCCCTCGTGAATCTCAGGCATGCAACACAGCGAAGGCTCCATTTTGGCTGAGGCAGCCACACGACGGAAAGAGGCTATTTTTATAGTGATTTTTTTTGTAACACTCAATCACAGTAGGCCGACAATGTATACAGAGATCGTTTTTGACGTGGGATACTGTTGAAACAGTTGATAAGGTCTTCGCCTCCATGAGTGGAACACCCACGCGACTTAAAACGCTAAAAAGACCCGCCATTTTACAACGTACATATAGTGAATTTATAATGCTCAATCATGTTAGGCCCAATGCACAAATGACTAGCTAAAATGTGGCAAAATCGGGTAGACTTCAGTCAAAAGTCTATTACAAGTCGACCAAAAAATGTATGAAGGGTTCGTTTCCAAAAAAAGAATAATACTTTTTTTGGCCAAGTGCCATATACTGGGGGTTTCAAGATTCTTAGAATTTTTTTAAGAGATCAATCTTGAATTGGAAGAGTTTTTTAAAGTATTTTTATCATGGATTCTATTTCTCAAATGCGCCTCCTTCAGCGGCAACGCACAACTGAAGGTGATTGTGAAAGCTCTCACATGTTTTGAAGAGG
>JAAUXU010071591.1_pt1:0-27500 | contig 28722 bp, 24 predicted proteins | sample 7278151 | NCBI WGS metagenome assembly JAAUXU01 (sample SAMN14350113, study PRJNA611818) | marine sediment metagenome | isolation source: surface marine sediment (1.8m) | place: French Polynesia: Moorea | collected 2018-08
CTTCTCATGGCTTTGGTCCCCAGTCTGGGTGGCCAATGCAGAGCAGGAGGCCCTCACATCAGGATCCGGGTCCTGACAACTGGCACCCGTACTCCTCACAGGGCAACTGGGCCAGGACGGAGGTGCGTAGCCATGCTCAAGTCATCTGTGGAGAAGGAGGTGGAGAAAGAAAAAGAAGAGAGCCAAACTGCCAACAAGATTATTATAATTAACCCGGCGAAGGAGAGGTGCGAGTGCGCGATGGAGGAGGAAGGCACTGGCTCCTCCAACTGGATGCCCCTCAAGCCCACAACTATGCAGGACAACGGAAAGATGTCAAAGGGAGGAATGTGCCAAGAAATAAGTCTGTTCGAAAAAGATCCATGCAAAATAGCACTTGAAACCAAACAACAACTTGTTCTTGCAGTTCAGTTGAGTTCTGGATACTGTATGCCAAATAAAAGAAAGTGCTGTAACTTCTTGCCTCAAGCTTGGTCAAAACTACTGTTGAGGAATTGGTGTCCTGACCCACGGAGTTGTTCTTCCATCAGAGGAGCCTCTTCATTCTTCTCCTCCGGCCGAAAAGGCTGCAGTTGCTTGCAATGAAAGTAGAAGCGGCTGAAGGCAAAACGTCACTCATGGCTTTTATCATTTCACCCCAACAGTCACAAGTTTCTTTGCGTCACACCTGAGGAAGCAAAAAGTGACTCAGGTCAAAAGTACTTTTCTGCCGCTTACTTCACTTTGCTTGTCCGACATTTCCTCACTCGATGCGACAGTTTCTCGCTCCAGTTCTTGCTCGTCTTCATTCTAGAGCTACCCTCTACAGCTGGAGGAAGTTCTGCCCGAGTGGCAGGCGCGCCGGCCTGGGGTTCAGCCTCACAGGTGTCGGCTGAACAAGTATTTTATAAGAAATCTCTGAATGAAGCCAGTTGCTGACTACACACTCATCATGGGGCTGAGGAAGAAGATGGTTTCGTCACGCGCTGTTGCTTGAATTTGACGCCACTGCAGGTGAACCTTGAATGTTGCGCCCCTGGCTGGCAATTCTGGCTCCAGTTGACCAATGAGGAAGTTACTGGCCCCCATAGCCGGTCCCTCGTCACAGTTATCCCTTATCATAACACACTGCAGAATTGTCGAGTGGTTTAAACTTGGTTTGGTGCTTGACACAGTCTTTAGAAGAATCAACGGCAATCGGCGCCACATCAAGAGAGGCCTTAAGATGCTGTTGTCATTGAGTCAAAAGCTGTTCAATCCTCACCCGCTCCAATGGCATCCTCAGACGCTTCCTTTGTGCCGGATCTCCAAAGTCTCCCTTGACACGCGCACGTTTGTCTACGTCAAAGCGTCCGCGCGCCCTTGAATGGAAGTGATCGGCACGAAAATAACAGCATTTTGTGCATGCAACTTCCTGCATAATTGATGTCACCTGGGGAAGGAGGACGAAGAATGGCCTTCACTGCCCTGGTCATTTGTCACCTGGCGGAGGCACCAGCTAACCGTGTCTGCTGCCCTTTGGCAGTGGACAAAGTCTTCGAAGCACCGTGAGTGACACCCGCGTGGGGTCGGGCGCCGAGGAGAGCGAGGTGTGCGACCCTTGCCTGTGCTCGTGCGTGAACCCTGGAGGAAGTCGTCATCAGGCTGTCCTTGCTCATCACCACCCAGTTGGGGAAGCCGCTAATGAGGAGCACGCAGTGACACCAAGAAAGAAAGTTCAGGATCCACTGGCAGGAGCAGAAGCAGCACCTGAACATCCTGCCTCAACTTCGATGCCGTCATGGGTGTGGGAGGAAAAAGCAAAGGTCAACAAGAACACCTGCATGAGGCCCAACGTGGGCCAACTTTGCTATCAAGGAGGCCTGATTCTCAACATCCTGCAAGAAGTCGACCAACCACACATACAGACGAGTTGGTGACGGGAAGGAAAAATGTCGGGGCTCAAATGAGTAAATAGGCCTCCGAGGCCACTCATTTGTCCTCGCTTCACCTGCCACAAGAAGGCTGTTGAGGAGTAGAACAGATGCAGCCTGCAACACAAACAAACAAAATATGGGAGAGACGACATAACTGTCAAGTCAAGAATGTCCAGACCAAATATAAGACTTATCACGGGTATGTTTGCTTGCATTCATGAATGCAAAGAACATAACTGTCATAAAAGAACATAACATTTTAGAAGCGATCTCAATTTTGATCTGGATTACAACTTAATCGATTGGAACCTTTGCTTCATCGGACCCTTGCAGTAGATCTTTCGAGAGTACAGTGAAGTTGCAAATGACTGTCTTGTCTTGATCCTTCCTTTGGATGATCAGATCTTTTGGCCTCTTGGGAATTTTTTGCAACCACCCCACTTCGTGCACAATCCTCACTTCGAAGAAGAGAAGAGATTTGTCCCTCTAAGAAAAAGTATTTCATGAAGCTGTTAAAGACTAATCAGAACCAATCTTTCATAGACGGTGTCAAAACGCAGCCTCAGGGTTGCCAAAAAAAAACACACCCTTCGATGGCGTTATTGAAACGCTCTCTTCATGAAGGCAAAATTCAAATTACAAAGTTGAAATTTTATAGTTTCAAAGAGGGTTTCAGCTCGTGTGCGACAAAGCGGTTGACAACAGTTTTCAGAAATTTTTAATACTCTGAGAAAGACGTGATCTCCTTCACTCATTCACTTTTTGACTCTCGAAAATGCATAAAAAAGTAAAAAAAAAGCGAAAAGAAAATATGCTGAATGAGCAAAATTAATGAGGAAAGTTACCTTTTTATACTTTCTTGCGGCCTTTGCCTTCCAAGCCACGAATAGTAATTCCGGGGCATTCTCGAACTGATTTCTTGAAACATCACTGCTCTGTAGGAACTGTGTAACTTAGGTGACCGCGCAGAAGAATACTACAAATTAGACCTTTTTGGTACTTCTGATTGTCCCTCGGGCACCTTTGTCATTTTTTGCCACCTGCTGCCCAAGACGATGCCGCGATGCTGCCCACATGAGAATCAGGTCGTCAAAAATAAAGTCTTTTTAAAAAAATATCGAAAAAGACTTTTTTTCCACTGTTTTTTACTTTTCTTCTCTGCTTCTCTACAACAGCGCTGTAGTCATTCGTGGGAGGAGTCAGTGAGCTTGGGAAAGAGAACTGCGTGCTCAACAGAAATTAATCAGTTAACTTATTATTGCAAATATCACTTTTCGCGTGCAAGTGCAGTTGTGGCTTAAACACAACTCACATCATGGAGCAAGAGGAGGCTGAACTTAAAGGAGAGAAGATGCGACAGCATCGTCATTTACTCAGCAGTGTGATAAAACAGTGAAGTAGGCACATACGAACAATACGCAGCACTCATGTAAATGGAAGCCAGCGGAACATAGGGGAAAAAAATTGGTTGTGTATTTCTTATATTTGCGAAACTACGAGATTCTCACTGGCAAATGCGCCCTCACACTGGTTTTCTGCAATTGCTCCTCAAGAATCGAGGTGCTGTTTCAGGGTTCACCCGACAACATGTGAAGTTTGCTCGTAGGGATGATTTTGCTTAAATTTTTGGTCCATTCTTCACATAACGATAATCTGATGAACTGTTTTCCTGTGCTCGTCATTCAGGACTGGCTCAGACACCAGGTTATGAAATTTGAGCCTATGAGCTCGAACGCCAGCATCCCCTTGAGGTTGTCGAAGCCCAACGTGATGTCCTGGCGCTTCACCCTGTCCAACATCCCTACCGTGTCCCAATGCTTCGCTCACACACACTCTGGAGATGTCAGCCGGTTTCGCCACGACAATCTTCAACATAAGGACCGAGTTGAAGTTTGTCGTGGCGAAACCGGCTGACATCTCCATCCACATCTCCATGACAGCGACCTTGAGGGTGTCAGCGCTGGCATGGCCCTCCTGTTCAGTTGTACTTCTGATCCACGTTGAAGATGTTCTTGAACTAGAGTCACTTTCCACAGTGAATCCGAGATCCTGGAGGTGCTTGATCACCCACACGGGTTTTTCTTGCCACAGAATGCCTGTCCAAGGAGCCAACGGGTTTCTCAGACCGCGCAGCTTTACGTTAAATAAGAAAATCCTTAAAAAATGTCCAAAAATAGCACTTGTCCTGCTTGAGCTACATAAAGAGCTCTGTCCTTTAAATGTATTCATCAGTGGCATTTCAAAACTCGATCAGACATTTGTCTAAGGACTTCTTCAACTGAGTTCTGCCCCTACAACGAATCACTTGAACGCATCAAAGGTTTGACGTCCCCGGGCAACTTCCAGGACTTTTTCGGGCTCTTCTCGTGCTCCATGACAAAAAAGCCGCCAATCAACTGATAGTACTCAAGTCCTGTGCACCTTTTCCTAGGTGATCTGCATGTCTGAGGTAACCCCTTATGGTAATCTATGCTAATACACAAGCGTTGTTTTTGCTGCCCCGCTGCTGCTGCCCTCAGTAGGATCTGGGACATCACAGTTCACTTGTGATTATACAGTAGTACGCACACGTATCACCTCATGATAACCTTTCACGACTCGACGAGACAATGGTGTTGCTCAAGTCCTCTAGAGACTAGGGAAAGTCCTCCGCACTCATGACTGCAGGCAGGAGAGGCATATTTTCGGCCCTGAGTCACAGCAGTGACCGTCATTGAAATGAAAACCCTCCTGAGGCTGCTCCTGTGAATGGCACAGTTCTTCCTCCTGTGTCTGACCGAGCTCGGTTCCATTATCTTGTCTGATCGAGCGCGTCAAAAGTGCGCGCGCGCGGGCAGGATTAGGTCTCTCTCCACCCACGCTCATGATCAAAGGTGACGCCAGTCAGAAACATGTGATATCGCGGCTCCTCGTACTTTCTCAGGTGAGTCTGACTTCTCAAGGGCCTCGAGATCGCTCTCTTTTGCCATTTCTTCCCCTGGTTTTTAGTCCGCGAAAACGCTTGGCCAAGCAAGGACGTTCACGACGATGCGCATTAGGCTGACGACGAAACAGGTACAGCAGCAGGGTGTAACTTACTTGGGATTGAGAAGGGGGGCGTGGGTGGGAGGGGAGGGTTGGGGCACACCCCCTCCCCACGGTGGATAATTGAGGTCTACCCTATCGATTTGCGTCAGGTAACTTTTTGACTCTGCCTGATTTGGTCTTGACTTTCATCAAGTCGCAACTTTCTGCGTGATTAACGTTGGGCTGCAGTCATTTAGAGAGGATGAGGATGAAGACAGAAACCCATTAAGAGGTGGAGTAAGGCAGGTGTGTCATTTTGATTTGAGGGCCTCAAGAGGGCCTTTGGCGGGGTTCGACCTAAAACAGCCTTAACCCTTTTGAGGAGCCCATTGAGCCACTCTGTTGGACTCCAGCCCAACGTTTATCAGGCAGAAAGCCAACGTGGGTGCCCACAAGTCGCCCGTGTCCGTGTTGGCATCTTCACTGTGGTCCGTCGTCCCTGTCGTGGCTCTGCCTGGCGAAATTGCTGGAGGTCCCTGTTCCTCCCCAAAGTGTACTTGAATTTTGAAGAAAGAACAGAACATCCTCGTGCATGAATACTGTTCTCTCTGCGCTGAAAACAGACTCACTGCACTGTGCAGCGCAGCACAAGTGTATGACTTAGGCATTTGGGCGACTTACACTGGTAGTTCTTAATAGCCTTTAGTGGTTGTACAGTAAGAAGATCCTCCCACACAAACAACGATGAAGTAAAGAGGCAACGAAAAAATACATTAGGCGCCACGCAGGAGCTGGAGGATTCGCAGAACTCATTTTTCCGATGCTATCTGTAAAAGGTGAGTGCAGAGTAAATGGAATGGGCGAACCTTTAATTCCCTCCAAAGTGTTGAGAATTTCAAAAAGAGACACAGAAATGCTCATTTTGTTCAAAGCTGTACTTTTTTTCAACCCAAAAAGTGCCAAAATGTTAGAATTTTCCAGGCCGAATGAAAAGTCTCGTGACATTTGCTGAACACCTCAAAGGAGGGAGGAGAAGGGTCGGGACGATGGAAAAGGTGCGAGGTCGCAGCTTTCCATTCTTTTTCTTTTTTGCTAAGAATTTGCATGAATGCAGAAACGGGGATCATATGATTGTGCACCAAAACAAAGCGTCATCCATCGTGCAACAAAATGAGTGAGTGCGGGTTTTGCTTAGGTTAGGTTGCGTTAGGTTAGCTTCGCCGAACGTTAAGTGCAGTGCAGCAAATGAATGGAGCGTTTCTCGCCCCAAAATAGCTGCAGGGTTCTTCATTAATTCATGATTCATGAGCTGTGTGGACAAATTTGGAACAAGGAGTACAAACAAACATCCTGGGGTGGTTTGTTTGTTATATACCCAAAGACTGAATTACAGCAGCCACTAAGGCATTATAAAGTAATTTTGGTACTTTATCATGCCTGCAATTAATTTCAATCTGGGTCATAGATTATTTTAGTCTAAATAGCCGATGAGTCAATTTTTGAGTCGGTCTTTGTCAAATCATGCCTTGGACACTTGGACACTGTTTATCCCGAAGGAAAGCTTGAGGCCTTAGTAGCCGAAGTTGGTCGAGTGAAATGGCTTATTTGAGGCAGCGTTGGCGATTTAAACGCAAGTTAAATTACTACGTACTCTTGATTCGCCACCACTGGACTGGATCACGTCTGGACAGAAGTGATCCTTTTGTAACTTTCTTAATGCTGCAGCTGTGCAGACCGTCTCTACAGCGTTAGAAAGCTTAAGTTCAGGTTATTTTCTTCACTTCTGGACCAGAGTGCGCATTGAAGGCAGCGTCAGCGCTTGAAACCCAAAAATGCTACATGCGTTCGAATTTTCTAGGGGTGCGCTCACTTTTGCACTCACTGTACCTTGGTGCACAAGCAGTTAGGTTGATGCACGCCAAGTTCGACCCCAGGAGAAATTACCTCGGCGCTAGCAAAAACAAATCGAATTTTCAGGTGCGCATGCAGGTATGGCAAACCTGCAGCTAGAATGAACAACTAGGAAGAAGCAGTCTTTGTGTCAGCCCAAAACAAAGCTCTCGAGTGAAGGAATGGAGTCCTTTTCCATCACGAAAGTCAGTTGAGATAGGCTTCAATGAGATAGCTATCTTCCCATATTTAAAGCAAGATCTGCCTGTCTGTGCGTGCGTGCGTCTTTCTGCCACAGAGTGTAATGTCTTGCACCACATACGCAGTTGCCACATGTGCATACACAGCTTCTACATGCGACATCAGTACTGTATACGTACACAGCTACTACATACGACATAAGTATTAAATACGCAGCTACTACATACGACATTAGTCATGAATACGACGCCAGAACTGCGTGCGACATCAAAACTACATTCGACATCAGTACCACATACTTTTAGTACTGAATACTTTTAGTACTGCGTACCTTTAAGTACAACATTCTTTCAGTACAACAACTTTTTGGTTCCTGGACACGGGGATCAAGTTTGTGACCGCCTCTCCATCTGACTTGGCAGCCCTTCATTGTGGTATGCCATGCACTTCCTAGAACTTTTCTGCCACTGACCTCAAGGCACAGAGGAACAGCTTCATTATTAAGGCATTTCAACAGGGCCTCGTTCGTGAAAGGGTGGAGAGAGTGATCACCCAAGATGAAGCATGCATTGAGGGAAAGAGCCACAATCGCTAGAAAAACTTCTGTACTCTAATGCATAGCACAAATGCAGTTTACCTTCTCTCAACTATAGAAAACTATCATTTCCTTATGTAAACTATTCAGCAGCTGTAAGCTGTATTTATATATTTTCTTAAGAAATCGTCGAAACGTGTTTGAATTAAAGCCATCGTTAAGTCTTTCCCACAGTTTTGACTTCTATCAAGATTTCACTTTCCAAAAAAATCAAGTTGTTCCTATTGAGACAGACCAAAAGGGACACTTTTTTCAAACGAAGTCGCTACAATGCACATCATAACTGCGGGACTCGACCCAATTTTATTTTGCCGTTATCTAAGCAAGAGTTTTGCCAAGTAAGAAAATGGGTCAGAAAATTGGACTGATCTAATGTACGTGGGTTTTGACTGCTCGACCAAACACTTGGTTGGATCAGTAGACCTTGGGACTTTCAGGTAACGACGCAGTTCAGCATCAAGAGTAGGTAACGGATGAACCCTCTTTCTCGCCTCTGTGAGCTTCTTGAGAGGTTCACACATCCCAGGTTTGTGCTGGATCATCTTGGGCTCAGAGTATCATCTGCACCCCAACCTAGAGGGATCTGGATCATTGCTATCACAGCTGACAGCTCTGTTGTTGCATTCATGGGGATGGGAGTTTCGAGGCATTTGACCACTACTTGACTTGCAAGGTCCTCCAGTCACCCTTTGAGTGCTGCTACTTCAGAGTCAGCCTTTATTCACCATTTTTAGCCTTCACCTTTCAACCCACGAGAAGCCACAACTCGCTTCACGTGGTCCTTCTTTCATACTATTTTTCTAGCAAATCAAAATCTTCAATGTCCCGGAGTCCGGTCATGCCCTTGCTGGTCTTCCACAGCTGAGAAATGAGCATCCTGTTAAGAGAAGTTACTTCGGGCCCAACCTGTGTGCTTTCTTTGAATATAAAGAACGCCAGGTCCTGTTGTCCACACGCTTTGTTTTGCAGATCTTATGGTTGACCTTTTGAACTGTTCGACCCTACGTATATTTGACACCCAAAAGGAGAGCAGCAATTCTCCCCGGACACTAAGGGCTGGACGATGACGTCATGCAAAGTGACGGAGCCGTAGAGGATGGAAGTCTCATCATGCGTCTTATGACACTTGTACTGAGACTGGAGGCCAAAAGCTTTAGCTGCATTCATACTGGTGGGCTTTTTCCCGTCAGTCCGGTTGACCTGCAAGTTATGGCATAGCACATAAGGATTGAACGTCACAGCACCGGATGCGATGTAATTGTCAAGCCGACATTGACGAGCTTCGTTCAGACACACCCCCATGGAGAAGAGCGAGAATAGTTAACCAAAGCTCTGGAGAAGTCCCTTGAGTGGCCCTGCCACACCTGAACAACGCATAAGTACTTTTTTCAAGGCCTTTCCAACATTGACTGGCTCAAACTGGCGCACACAGGCTTGACCTCTTTAGTCTCGGTGAAGATGAACAGGGACTGGGCAGCACACAGGAGTTACTTAGATGATCCATCTTCGAACTGAAAGTTGCTAGTTTAAATAAATGACATCGATCATTGCTCTCCGTTGGTGCAGACGAACCCCCAGTCTAGGAAGACTGGTGAAACTGTCAGTGGGGGGACTTGGCCATGGCCCCAGGTGACATGATGGCTGCTCCATGACTGACATGGCAGACTTCCACCCAAGTGTAGAATCTCCTCTTTCATGCTGCTCACTAAAGCGTCTTCGTGACCTCAGTAGCATTAAGGAGGTCGATGTCAGCCCACCCTGTACGCGTGGGCAGTCATTGATGCGCTCACCGACCTGCATGGGGAAGGGGGTGAGACATGCAGGTCGTTGGTCAACAGGAAATCGGGCACTGCACTCGTTTCCAGCTACACAGAGCTGCCATCTTGTCAAGAAAACCTTTTCCCGGGTTTGGTCTCTTCCTCACGATCCTGAGAAAAGATCTCCTTGCCACTTGAGCCTACGAATGGAACAGATTTACAACTGGAAATGGAGGTCGGCTCCTCTGAGATCGCCATCTAAGTCCAAAGTGCACCCAGAATGGCAATTTGGCCGCCTCCAGCTTTGGAGGCTCCACCTCAGAGGCTCACCTACGACCTCAGAATCAAACCGGAGCCTCCGCCATTATGCAAGTGCATATTTTAGTGCAGCCACCATGGTACTTGGTGAGACAGTGCGATGTGGTGTAAGCACGGCATCACTCCTACTGTCTCTCAAGTATCATCCGATTGTTCTTTTTTTAAAAGACAAACTTCTCTATGATCGGGCCTAAGCTTTAGCCTAAACTCTGCATCCAAAGACGGCCGGCCACGCTTTGCTGTTTGTTTTCCCGGGAAGTCAGGTCCAACTTTCTCCAGGACAAAGGAGACATTTCTTTACCGGGAGCCCTAAGAATATTTTTTCCGGCTGGCAGCCCCACTGCGGACCTTTAGGTTGAATCAATGTAACAGAAGTATTAAGTGTTAAAAAGTGTTTAAAAGAAATCGCACATCTCCGGAATTCTACCCACAGTTCCCTGGGGTCTGCGCAATCGCCCTGTGGTGTTGCTTCCTATTGCCTCTGGAGGCGTGGGCCTCTCCCGCGGAATCCGGTGACTTGACGGAGCTGTGCTGCACCACCCTGCACCTGGCGACGTCCTCGGACCACGCAATCCTCGCCAACAACAGACACAGGACGCTGGCCACGCTCTATAAGACGGAGACATACAACCAGGTAATCTCCCCAGCCAGGGCCTTCATTCACAGACGGGGGGCCTCATCTTAGTCGAACTACATCTAGTTCAAGTTAGGTTGTATCCCCAGACCGCCTGGCACGTGGCAGTAACGTAGGAGGTGGAGCGAAAGTCATGAACCACCCGAGGAAGCTGTTGTAGAGTCCTACCTTTAGAGCTGACTTGAGACATCCTTCCTGATGATCAAAACGAGAGCACTGATGGGACTACAAGAGACAGATTTCTCTGTGCTTCAGCAATGTTTCCTTTTTAAGATTATCCGAAGTCAGCTGAAAATCAGAATCGTTTATTTAAGCATCACACGACCGCTGGAATCACATCGTAAAGTGAAAATTGAGCGGATTTTGAGCCTCATTCGCAGAAGTTTGAATCTTGGTCTTCCTCAGTCAGTGAGGCTTCCCAATGCTTTGGTCACCCTCTTCATCCCTCCGTCGAGGGATTCACAAGACTCTTGAACAGACTGACGTCACGACTTTCGTGAATGTCTCTTTTCATGACCATGCTCTTTTCATGAAATGCTGCTGCGCATGGCAATATTTTTGTTTGTCACATTTAAATAATTTTTGGCCATGTCATCAAATCAATTGAAGTGAGCATTCAGTATGCTGCAACAGCAACAAAACCCCTCAAGGTGATTGCAGGCACGCCCAAAGAGCCCCCAATGTCATTCGTAACTCTCGTTCCACCCCGACGAGCGTGGAGAGACCCCAAGTGGCCTCCAAGAGGCCACGGAGGCCTATCCTGCAAGCAGGACGGTAGCCAGGACAGTCGCAAGTTGTAGGAGGACAGCTCAGTCCCCACTGTTTGCACCGGTGCGTCTGCAATGAAGTCTCTCTTCGCTTGCTCAGGTTCTGATTCATAACTACTGCATGAGTCTGCCGGACCGCGAGCTCCACATAACCGTGCACCCTCGATGCGTTGGACGCTGCAGACAGGTGAAGGAGCCACAAGACGTCATCGTCAAAGACGAGCATGGAAACAGAGGACTAAATCAGGCAAGACTTTCACGTATTTGGCTCACAAATTGTGGGCTGCCTTTTCCGCAAATGGTGTCACTTCCTGAGGTCGCAATGAGTCATGCTGAGGCCAGAGAGAAGTAGGCTAAAGTGGCAGTTTAGAGCACATTAGATCGGCTTTTTCCGGCTCAAATCCTTCCACCATACCTTGGCCTGTTGTCAGAGTCTCGGCAAATCAAGCTTCCCCCCTCCCCCCACCCCGGTCAGCCACCCCATGGGATGCAACTCCAGAGGGACCTTTTCTCCCATCCCCAATCTCTTCATAGCAGCTGAGCAGGGACTTCTACCCGGTCAACTAGGTCTCATGAGGGATCTGGATGCTGACGTTCCTCTCCATGAGGTTGTACAGGGTCGGGTTGTCACCATCCTGCGCGGAATGTTGGCTGCTAGCTTGGCTTCACAGAGCCCGTGACTCAGTAACTCAAAGTATGACGCTTGTCAGCATGACATCAGCTGAAAAGGTCAAGCGTACTCGACATCAAACTTGGGTTTTTCGCCGGTCAGTCATAACTTCCGACCTGTGAAGCTGAGTGCTTCCGCTTCGGTGCCCTGTCGGCCTTCTTCAGGGCCTCCAGGACGAGCAGCATAAGCTGCGACCGAAAATCGGTGAAAATTCCGAGAGAATGTCAAAAAATACAAAAAAACTGATTTGTAAACATTAACGACTTTTCAAAGTCGCAGTTTTTCTATTACGAATCAACTTTTTGTCACTTAAAATCAGTGGAAAAAAAAGATTATACTTTCTTCCACTGATTTTCAAATTTCCCGTCTCTGTTGTCTTTTGCAATCTCCTCGTCTATTTGTCAAAAAGTCGATTCGTCAAAGGAAATTTCATCTTCGAGAATAGGAAAAATAGGAACTTTTTTCACTTGTGGCTTCCACTCGTGTCATGAATTGTAGTTTTGCCACTCGTGAAAGCTCCACGTAAAAAATGTGGTTCTTGGCAGAAATAATTATTCATGCCCTGATCATCACCATTGCTGTTATTCTTAGTAACCACTACTATCTCATTCGACACGCAGGTTTTAGTCAACTCCGGCTGTGTTTTCGTCCCCCGGTACAACGTAAACCGGATAGAAGAGACAATGGACAACAGGATCACACGCTTATGAGGGCCATTTTCTCAAGGACCAGCACAAACTTCCTCACGACCGTCTTACAATGTGTTCGACAGAAATTGACGATTCTTAACTTCTGCTGTAAGCCCCTGAAGGTGACTTCTGGCAACCCTCCCCCTTAGCCGTGCCGGTCTCGCACTCCCCCCGTGAGGGTGCGGTCTTCTTTAGTGCACCCCGAGCTTTGACAACAGTTGTATGTGGGTAGTGTGCAGTGCAGCTCATGTCCCGCTAATCATTTCGCCAGCCGAATCTGCCCACAGCCAAGCTGCCACCCTCCTCGCTGACCCGAGATTCTATTGCCTCGCGATCCAGACTCCAATCCCAGCAAAACTTGGTCAGTCTCAAGTTAAGCAATCACTGACAGCATATTTTCCTTCCCCGAAAAAAAAACACTCTAAAGCATGTGCGAAAATAAGACGAAAGAACAAGAATTGTGCATTTCTATGAAACATGTTATTAGAAGAACCAGGACAGGAAATTGAGCAGAAGTAGATGAAATTGCCACCACGGCAGAAAACAGCGAATATATTGTACCTTGGTGTTGCTTTGATTTTTTTTTGTCGTCGCTCTGAGGCAGAATCAGAATAAATGCCTGATGCAAAGAACGATTCAGCCCTTCATTTACGGGGAATCGGAAGCCTTCAGGACCTTCCCCTGTCGTCCACGTCAGGCACGTAGTCGGACTCGTTGCCCGTCTACCTGTGTTAGGCGGCGGAGTCTGCATGGACCGTGGAAGTGGTCGAGTAGCAAGACAACTGCGGGGTCAAAGCCGAGACAGAGGCGAGAGACTGAACTCGAGACTCGGTTCATTTGAAAACGATGCCTGACAATCCGACTGGGGCCTGGAACAGGCCTGATCAGAAGGAGTAGAGATAGTCAAGCATTGCAACTTATGAGGCTCGAGTAGTCTAATCGAGTAGGAGGAAGAAGCGAGCGAGTATTCGGGTGCAAAAAAGTCCGTTTGTTACCCCGCCTGAAATGGATCTTCTACTGGTGCCAGTGCCAATTTATGGCACCACTTATCGTGACATGGACAATCGCGCAATTCATGATCGTGACAACGAAAGGTGAGTCGGATGTCCCCATTCCTTCAAGTTGACTCCAATCCAATCAAGTCAATCGTGTCATTGGTGCAGTGGATTCTCAATGACAATGATACTTTGCGTCATTTAAGCGATATCGTCGAATCGAGTTATATCTTCCATAGTTGTACAGTGGACTCTGGATATCCGACGCGAGTCATAGCTTTTGTGGCTGTCACTGCAACGGGATTGGCGATCCATGCACGAGGCCAAGACTGCATCTTTGACTGCATCAACTCCGCTCGCTACCCCTGAATCATGACTCTTTTATTGTTTTACTGTTGCTCTTGTTTGCTTCGGGTTGGCCAAGCAGGACCGATACCTGTTGGAAATTTTGACTACTAGCAAAATGCTTGAATTTAGGTCGCGAAAAGTTAGAATGGCCTGCGATTCGAGCGGAATACGACTAACCGAAATGAGGAGTTCACTGTAGCACTTTTTGTTAGACATCGATGGCCCCTATTGTACAATTTGAAGCGGAATAGTGCGTCTTAAAAAAATCCAGCAGAATATATTGCATAATTGGAGCAAAGCAAAAAATTTTTTTTTCATTTTGAACATTGGTGGGCCTCCTCAAGAAGGCCTTTGCCCTCCCATTATGCAAGAAAAAAATTTGGCGCTCGCCTGTGCCAAAGCCATATGTTTGTTTACTTTTTGTCCTCAAGGAAAGATTTGTGACCAAAATAATCCAAGGACGAATTTGAGAATGATCATCAATTTGAGCATCGATTGGTGAGTTGCATCGTGATGAGAGGAGTTGTTGAGGACGCCACCATAGTGATCTTGACGTCAATCAGCATTTCAATTCGCGATCTTGGTGTCCCCCTGTCCGGGATCCTTGCCAAGATTGGTATTGAAGTCTCTGCTTGGAATCCCAGGATCACATGAACTGGAGAGAAAGAAATTTCGACGATGAGCAGCCTCTCCACCGCGAGAACAGCATTCACGATTGGTGACCTGAACCCTGACCTGATTCACTCTAATCTGTCGTCTCCTGGGTCATTTTTGCTAAACTCCCTCCTGGTTGCTGGGGACCTCCGCGCATCAAGAGATGACTGCAGGGTTGCCACATGTCTTTCTGGCCACCCCAGGGGGCGTCTTCTGGCGGCCGCCGCCGCCAGCAGGTGTCAACAGCTGCAATTTAAATGACCATCGATATGGCAAAGTCGTGTGTCATTATTAATTGTGGCATCATCCAAAGGAGGCGTCCATTGATCGATGCCGTCCGCAGCAGCTGTATTGCCCGATTCTCTCTCAAGCTAATTGTCGCAGTTTTTCCTCGACAGACAGATGTTTGTCACTTTTGGCAGAAAAACGCACGAGACAGGGTGACGGTGGGGAAATAGCAGGCAAAGCGAAAAAGTGGCATTCCTCAGAGAACTGCAGCTGGGCACAGTTGGACACTCACAATATACCTATGGATTAGGCCAGGTCAAAAAATTAACATTTTGGAATCTGACTGCATCTTAGATTTGTACCCCAATGCCAAATACAGGAGACGTCGTCAACTGTAAAGAAACAACACTTTTGATAGTTTCGGAGTTCTGCATTAAGAAGAGCTTGAGTAGCCAATAGGTTGGGTTGGCTGCGTGTGTTTAGAAACCATCAGTCATGGTTTCTTCATTCTATTTGACTGGGAGAGACTCCGAGAAAGTCGGGCAACAAATATAGCAGGCAGGAAGAGATTAAAAAATGCTCTAGCCGAGTATGTATATCAACATATATTCTAGTATTAGAGTGAGTGCGAAAAAGATATCTTTGTTAAATGTGGATATTTATCTGGCGATAGCATGAAAACTGCTGCTGTGTCTCGACGACGCAGGACACAAGTGCAAGTGTACTCACACCTCCTGCCCATTTCGTCATGACTTTTCTTCAGATCTCTGAGGTGGCTCAACTTGAACTTTGTCACGTCGACCTTGCGCATCTGTGTCCGACGTTCTTCCTGCCTCGTTTGCGTTGTACCCGATCAAGTCGAAGATGTGCTCGATGCTGTCCCACCCACGAGAGGACGGAGAAGAACTTTGACAGTCGCCAGGCCTGCACCTGGCCGCCCTGCCAGGCCCTCGCCTCCGCCTCGGCCGGCAAGACCCCTTGAGAGACGTGCGCAGCACACGCGGACACATTTTTATTTCACAAGCTGCCTAAAAGCAGAAGGAGGAGAAGAAGACATATAAGAAAAACCATTGTTGTTGGCGCCACCGAGCAAATAAAGGCGCATCACGCGCGCGCACACGTCTGCGCGCGTGCGTGCGACCGGCGCCACCACTCATTCAATATTCCATTACATCAGCGTCTTCTTCTTCTTCTTCTTCGTCGTCGTCGTCGTCGTCGTTGTCGCCGTCGTCGTCCAACAGGTGAGGATCAGCTCCAAATTCGATCTCCATGCAAACGACAGGTGAAGAAGAAGAGGAAGAAACTTTTCAGTGTCTTCTTAAACAGTGTTCGTGGATGACACCCGAATGCTCAACGACGTTCAAACATTGACTTTTTTACCCCATTATTGCCATTGTCAACCCCAACCCCGACCCGACCCCACTTTACAGCGTCCAAAAAACCTCCCTCTGAGTTAGCTGTAAAAGGCAAGCTGTAATTTCCTCTGCGCCAGCCAAAAAAGAGAAAGAAAAAACAGCGTTACAACTTTCTTCCTATGAGATTCACTTGTGATCTTTTTGACTACAAAAAATAGTTGTTCAGCTCTTACTCTGGGATTTCACTTCAAATTACAGTAAAATGCCAATTTAGTCAGCGTTCCTTCATCACTAAATCGGTCGGACGTGACGTCTATCGAGGAGCAAAAGTCTTCTACTTCTAGAGGAAGCAGATATTTCTCGAGTCGAGGACCCCTGACGACACCAGGACTTGTGACGGACACGATTGGTTCGAAGAATTCTCAAACAGATTCCCCCTTTGACAGATTTGAAAAGTATTTGCCAAAACAAACATTGCATGAAATAATTCCTAGTAGGTCAACATTGCTTGGCAACTCTGACCAACCAGTCATGTCTGTCAGGAGTCCCAGAGATGCCTACATGGGGACAATCGAATCTCGATTTGACGGGTCGTGATTTACCGTATGCTTGTGACTTCTCTGTGCGTCATTGTAGTGCGTCATCTCAGTAACACGTATTTCTTTTAGCTGACGGAAAAGCGCATCGATATTCGACTGTGGCTCGAGATTTGTCGCACTTAATGGGTATCTATTGAGGGCCAAGTCAATATGACAAAAGAGGGAAACCCAGGCGGGGTCGTGTGAACGAGATCCAGAGCAAAAACCGAGTGAGCAGCAAAAAGGTTCGCTCCATTGGTTGACGTTCACTAGATCAGCATTCTCCTGTAAAACGAATGGAGAATCATGGTTAAAAAACGAAATGCCCAGAATGGGATGAGCCCTTTTTTGAGGCTCACACGCACCTTTTCTTCTCGGAATCGCGCGCATTCTTTGGTTATCTCTTATTCATTTGCTCAATTCTTTCCAAGCACCGTGCGTGCGTGCGCGTAATCTGCGTCAACGCGTGTGCGCGCGTGCGGGGATCCATGTGTTTTCGACGCTTGGCGCTCATCAGGACCTCTTGTATGATCATGACGCTCGCTTTGCTTATCGCAGACATCCCGGAACACTTGGCCAAACAGGATCCTATCATTCACTGATCATCATCAGCTCCACCCCGCATACGCAGTTGCTGTCTCACGTGTGCCTTATGCCACTGCTGAGCACGCTGGTGGATCTCGGTGACGGAGTAAAACGCAGGCATTCAGGTAGCGGCCGCATCCACCCAGGTGGCAAATGGACATGTGTCACTGCATGGTGGCGGTTGCGGTGGTGATTTAGACTCTCACCTATCATCGAGTCATAGCTCTTGCTTGGATGAAGAAAACTCCCAAGGATCTGGCTCGAGTCGATGGCCTCTTCCTGCTCCCGGGTGCGCCTCATGTTGTTCTACTCGGACTCGTCTCTTACGGAGACGACGCTTCCAGCCCCTCAAGGCGCTGCCCTCTGCTACTTGTCATAGAAGTCTTAAGTTACATCAGCATATGATAGCAGTAGGTCCTGTCAACCGAGTAGGGTCGAGCTGAGCAGGTCTCCGGCTGTCAAGTAGTGATGTGGTCGAGCCAAAAAGGGGCGTCTGTCTACGCTCCCTGTGGACTCCTGTTACGCCTCGGCGCCCACAGAGGCCTCGAGGGCCAGACCAGAGGGCCTTCACGGATGATTTGGCCACCCCTGCCTTAGAACAATGGATTCATATGCGGCAAGCGTGGTGTAGCGTGTGTGTTGATGCAGCTCGCTCGTCCAGACAAAAGTTTTGTGGCATTCGTAATGCATCTGGATGACCGCGCGGCTCGATGACATCCCTCTTTCTGTCTCGGTAAGACTCTTGCGTCACAAGAATTTGTCCAAGTGTGTAATGAATCGCCATTACCCGTGCTGCCCGTGTACACTTGACCTTAACTACTGCTATCTCTGGCATTCCGGATTAGGAACAATTGAGGTGACGCACGAAAATATTTTGTTGAGATAACTGCGAACAGGTGTGGGAAGGGTAGGCCTTAATGGGCCTACTCATGCATGCAAACAGATCGATCACGATGCACTTTTTTGCATCTGCTGCATCTCCTCATGAGCCACGAGGTGCTGCTGCAGGTGGAAGCGCGGCCGCTGCACGTGCAAGACGTGATTTTTTTTTAATACCACGGAGCAGTGCGTGCATGTTAAAGGTCGGAACTTGTGCACTCGGTGGGTGATTGATAGGGAGTACTGTACAGTACAGTAAGTACAGTAGAGTGCAGCTCAGCAGTACAGTGAGTGCCGTAGAGCACAGTGCAGCGGAGAACAATGCACTACAGTTGTGACGGGAAGGTATTAACTATGTATGGCCTGGTCGTATTGTAGTGCTGTAGTATTTGCTGTCGAGTTTTGACTCAAGCCATTTTGGGACCGTCCGAGGCCTTATATGCCATATGAGACCGAGGCCAGGTCAAATAATCGTCTCCTCAGTCAAAAAGAGGAAACTCTCCTTGGGGCAGTCGTTACAGCTGTTGCGGTCCCAACATTGCCAGACTCCGTGGACAGATACACTTGTTCAGTGCTGTACGTTGGGCACTGCACTGCACTGGAATATGCGCGGATATATAAAAAACCAAGAGCCAAATATATGGTACAATCTGACAAAGACAGGAGAGCAAGTACAAAGTATCTTAGATTTCATATGTCATAAATTACCCTGGAAACATTTTCATATCAGTTACGTCAGCTCTGGCAATACATAACTTTTTTTAAATTTTGTTTTGATATAAGTGCAGCCTCTGTACTAAACTTTAAAACTGTTTTTAAAGTATCCATTATTTTTCTCGAGGCAAGGCTGGCATTGTTTCATCGGTGTGTGGCAGATCCTCCTGCACGGATCTTTATCATTGTCCACGATCTGGAATTCCTCCCTGACGAGCTGATGAACTCTTTGACTGGCTCCATGGAAATCTGTATCGTAGAAGCTGTAGCTCATATGAAAGTGTTTCAAGCCTTTAAAGTTGAGTTGCGAATAAAAAATTGCAAAATTTCCTATCATTCGCTACCCTTCCTTCGGGATGTGGCCATCCCGAAGTATTTGTTTTTCCCGGGCCACCCCGTGAGGTCTGGATACACAAAACTATTGGAGCTCCCGTTGATGCCCCGGTTAAACACTAAACTAAAGTATCAAACATTCCGTATGCATAAAGCTATGCATAAAGCGCTAAGTTCTGTCTGTCACCATGTTGACGCTGCCGCCGTCGGACCCATCGTCTCCGAACTTGGTCAGCAGCGCTACTTTTCCCGCACTGTAGCATAGTGGGAATCGGGGTTCATTTCAAGGGCGATTCGAGGCCGAAGTCGGGGTCGAAAGTTGCATTTACAACATACCTAAGTCCTGCGCTTGAGTTCAGCACAGGGCAACAACCCTGAGTGGCTGGCCAAGTTTCTCCATGGATTCATCATTGAGGGAAAACAAGGAAATTGACGCCCCCACGACTGTGTCCATGGACATCCTGACACCACCCCGAGTTTGGTATTCATTGGCACAGTAGTTGTGGCGTTAAACTTTACGTTGCTAATGCATAGTTTCCCCTCTAATGTCATACTAAATGGTCTATATGAAATTGTACACTGAGACCGGGAATCGGAATAGAAAACAGACTAAATTGATGCTAAAAGGAACAACAATGACGGTTATTTTACTATCCATGACAATTTCTAAGTCGAAGCCACCGAAAGTCACGCGACAGGATGCAATTTGATGTGGATCCTCCAGTATATTTTCCATCTTGACTGTACTTATAGTGAGTGAACATCTCGTCTGGTGCAACAGTGCAGCGGTAAATAAAGTGTACTGTTTGTGCAGTGCAACATAGTACTTGGGCGTGGTCTCTGAAGTTGAAGTTCGTCATTGTTTTCTTAACTTTAATTTGCCCACATTGCTCAGGCTTTTGTGTCAAAATATACTGAACGTACTAACAAATGACCAGTGAAGTACAGTAACCGAAGCACATATTCAGTGGAACTTCCCATGAGGCCTTTCCTTCAAAGCTGTGCAACAGTGGACGGACAGTCTGATTGGGGCGAACGTAGTTGTCTCTGTTCCACCACGAGCATGACAAGCTGCTGGAAGCAAGTGGCACCGTTGACAGAGAGGAGTCCGAGCAACAGGCCTGGCAATTCTGGCCAAGGTGCTATGTCTGACACTCCGGAGGCAAGATGTTAGAAGATAAATACGCACAAAAAGTTGTCTGTGGTCTCCTCAGACATAACAATTCATACTGATATCACCAATCTTATGACATTCTTTGCCACAACGACACAAGTGAGTGAGGCCTTCTGAGTGGCTATCACTCATGGGCCCTGCACGAGGGAACTGAAGTTTGAAATGGGCCTATCTCATTTTCTCGCCTTATGATCGTCAAACGTCAGTTTAAACGTCAACTTCGGATTCTACGGACAATTTTGCATCATGACACATGTTAAACAACTTCAGAGGCTGGAAAATCCATGATTTATCAGACACTGCAATTTTGCATTCCATGATATAACATTGATCAAACAAAGGTCAGGTCACCAAGATCTTCGCGGTCGACTGGACTGGGGCTGGGAAGTCAGACCCTCTCCACGTCGCAGATCAAGAAAACTGGGTCATGGTGAAGAAGGAGAACAAGGAAGCCGAAATTCGAACAGATCAGAGGTCTCTTGGCAACCGGGGCCTGTCAGAGCATCAGCTGATGGCAGATCCACTCCCAACTTCCTCACCACTATTGGCACTGCTTGTGTGAGGCTGCACCCGGCGGACCTCATCTCAGGTCTGAGCCAAACACAAGCATCAACCTAACTAACCTGCCCAACTTATCTTCAACCTAAATCTAAGTCATCCGGGACGAGTGGCAGCAGGGGTTTCCTCCAGCACCGGGTACCCAGGGACTGGTAAGATGGCGGCCGGGGATTAGGACTTGAAGCTCTTGGCCATCGGTCACATCCTTTCTTCTGGTGAGGGGCATGCTAGCCTGAGTCGGCGGTGCTTTGGGTGGTGCTAGGTGTCCGCTTGGTTCTTGACCATGCTATTCACGTACACCATCGCAGGACCTGCGGAACGAGAGTCTGGTGAAGTTGCAACACCCTTAGTTCCTTTGGCGCAGCAAGACCTTTGGACACCCTGGTCCCTCTTCCTCATGGTCCCCAGCCCTGGCAGGATGTCTTGCCCCATTGCAGCTTTTTGGAGTGCAGTCCGTGGACAAGGGAGAGCTCTTGGTGGCCGCCAGGCGTGTTCATCCACAGTCTGTAAGAATGAAATTTCGCAGGAAGCCAGAGGTGATGCCAATTTTTCTACCAAATGTCCAGTTTTGGCACGGTTTGATGAGCCAGAGAGATGAAGCCAACCGGAGGTCGTGCTCTCTCGCCTGGGATCGAACCCGGAGTCTTCGCTGCAACTCTCTGAGTCTCTGTCCCGAATTGCTCTACCTTGTGAAAAAATTCTTTCTTTCTTTTTATTCTTCCTAACGAACTTCTGCTGAGAGATGAAAACGTCATTCTATCCCTGTTGTCAAAACATCACTGGTCTTTATTGTTTGGCCTTTGCCTCTTAAAAGGGCAAGAGAGAAGGCCTAGAATGAGACGAAAATCTGACTCTCTGGAAAAAAGCAGAAAAGTGCCAGGAAATCTTTATCTTCACTGACGCTTTTTTTCCGGCACTCTATCAAAATCAATGACACCTGCGACTTTAAACGCCGAGCAAAAAAGCGGGTAAACTTTTTTTGGGTGCCCACACAACAATTCTGGGCACGCCCCCCTCCTCCCTAAAAAGAGAGGAGGCACAAAACAGCGAGAGAAGGAGAAGCCTTTTGTGTCTGGTGGAGTCGAGGATGAGAAATGTCAACCATCTTTGCTTTGCGCAGCTGCGAGTGCGCGCGCGTGAGTGCATAATGGGTGGGTATGGTTTTTTGGGAGGGCAGCTTCAATGGGTTTTTGCCCCGCTTTTTCCTTAATAGGTGTGTGTGTTTGTGTGGAAGGATGAGCAGGAGGGTGTTTTGCTGTGACTCAGGAAAAAAAGCTCTTAGATGACATCAATCAGCTGAGAACAACAACCTGAGTGCGTTGTCGAGTCCCATCACACGAGCTGTTACGACGTCATTTTGGGGCTGGCTGGCGAATTTTTCTTTCTGTGGAAGGAACACGCGTGTTTGGGCGCCCAAAATCGCTCTTTTCGGGGTGAAGAGAGAAAAAAAACTGCCCATCTTTGTCTCTTTAAAGGGGGGGAACCCAATTTCTCCTCTGACGCGCAATGTGACTTTTATCAGTCCCTCCCTCCCCTAAAAGCCGACTGACGATGAGGGAAGCTGCATTGTCTTACCTCTGCCAAGGCCTCAGCAAAAGGAACAAAATGGTCGAGTTCTGACCAAAAGTCGAGTTGCCAGACGATCGAAACCGCAATGTGTTGACCGATATTTGGGCGATATCACGCAGAAACTGCCAACAACCCTTGATATTCCAAGTCTGTGGAATTTCTGAACAATGCCATCACGACTGAAGCATCGAACAGTTCGTTGGTCAGACCTATTTCGGTCTCGATGCATCGAATATGGCGATGTCACTGGGTTTCTGATATCGCACAGTCTAAGGGGAAAAGTCAGCGTGACAAAATCGGTCAAGGCTCGTTTTGGAGAAATTGCCACCTTTTTTTGCGGACTCTTAAGCTTTTCCCAGAAAAAAACAATTAAAGTGACGACGCTGGACCGGTAATTATCGTCGCCCCCTCTTAATTACAGCGTGGCGCGAAAATCCCGACCCCGCACGCACCTTTTTTATTCTCGTTCTACCGGTCAAATATTCGGGTGAGAAATTGGAGCAGCTTTGACAGGTTAATTGGCGTTTTTCACGGCTGCAACTGAGCCTTTTTCTTTCGCCAACGTACGCAAAAATAGTTGCACAACTTCGACCTTTGCACCCCTGAGGAAGAAGAGGCCTTCTCAAACGGCTCTCGCGCTATTCATCACTTATCAGACGTCTCCTATAATGACTTTGGCCTTTATGTAACCTCAAAATGCAAATTATATCGAGCCATGGGCCTTCTGGGTCCCACGGACCGGGTGTGCGCGCGCGCGTGTGCATACAGACGTGCCGCGGCTAGATAATTGTCTTGTGCGTGGGACGCAACAGGGTGAGTCAGGAGTGAGGGCGAAAAAGACGAAAAATCGCAGCCTCCACCGATTCCATCGCGCTCTGGTTCTTCTCGGACGATTTTTTTTATCGCCAACCAAGCGTGAAGTTGAATCGACAACACCTGAGAGTAGAGCAATCGGCCAATTAGTTGAGGCAAAGCTGTGAGGTCAGGTAAACAATGGACTTTTTTATTGACGGTGCCAAAAAATGCTTACGCACTGCAGCGGTGCAGTCCTGGAACAGCAGATTTTTTTATTAGCTCATTGCTCCACTTTCATTTTCACTGTATAATGAACCTAACGATGATGAAACAAAACAAAATTGGAATCCTTGAAATGAGAAGAGCTCGATGGGGTCGGTTTTTGGTGCACGTTACTTTCCTTCACCTGGTATTTATCAGTGCAACCACACGCCCAAGCTACAGCGAGGGAGTTTCATACGTTACCAACAGAAGGTGCGTATATTTACAGAAAAGACCTGCTTGATACAGCCCACCATACCGTATGAGCCAGAGAGAACCGCCCCGTCCCAGGCACCAGTCTGCTGGGCACGCCTCCTTCACCCGCCCCTCTGGCACCCCCTCCCCCCTCCACCGGCCCCGGCCCGACGGACTCCCTGTTCTTCATGGCTCGCGTTGCACGTGCGCATGCGCGCGTTTGCGTAGCCCGTGTTTGCTCTGCGAATTCCTCATGCCAGGATTAAAAAAAGTCACCGAGATAGAAACATGTGTGCGTGCGTGTACTCTTAGAGGCGTGTGCGCGCGCTCCAGACGCACATAGAGGTGTGTGTGTGTGCGTGCGCGTATGAGCGCACGTACGCACGCACGCAGGCGCGTCCACGTCTTGAGCGGGTGATAATTGACATCGTGGGCATGACCGAGGGCCTCTTTCAGGCCTTCTTCGTTACTGATCTGGGCACAACGTCCAAGGTGATGATGATCGCGATGGAGGAGTGAGGGAAGGAAGGAAATTCCAGGATCTCCCTCAAAACGAAGAAAAAAGAAGCACTACTCAGAATTGACCAAATGGGCGACTTTCTTGGCTCATGCGATCGCGTCGAGCTTTTGATCGGCGGTTCGCGCCGCAAAACGCCGTTACCCAATCCCGCCTTTTTCCGCTCGCAGCAGCAGCGGCGGCGGCGGCGGCGACGACGCCGCCGGTGGTGACAGCAGCGGCAGCAGCGGCAGCAGCAGCAGCAGCGGCAGCAGCGGCAGCGGCAGCGGCAGTTTTGAAAGGACGTAAAATATAATATCAAAATTATGACAGTGAAAACTTTTGTTCCTCTCCTCAAAACTTACGTTTGGCACTCTGAAATGCCCAAAGTGCAAAATTCTGGACCTGAAATGTCGACTTTTTCCTCTTTCTGTGGAAGAAAAAAAAAAGAGCAACAACAAAAAAGCGCGCGCGCATTTTTGCGGGCGCGCGCTCGACGCCGGCTGCCGCTGCTGCGGCTCCTTGGGCTTCATTTGAGATCGAGACGACGAAGGAGGAGGACTCTGAATTCTTCTTCTTCTCAACTGGTCAAGTGCGTCTTCTGCATTGAGAAGAAGGACAACAACTTGGTCGTGTCTCTTGAGTCCCTCCCACTCCAGGCAGGCGGGGCAGGCGGGATCAGAACCTGGCAAAAGTCAGAAGACAGTGAAAAAAAAAAAAGCAAAAACAAAAGAAGCCCTGCAAAATGTTGAAGAACTTCTAGAGTCTCGTCTGCGCCAACGCCAACGCCAACGCCGAGCGAGGAGCGGATTCTGCGCCAGCGCGAGGACTGGAAGAATGGTCCTGGCGCGCGGCGGACGAGGGCGATGGAATGAATGGAAATGAGTGAGTTGAACTTGTGCTTTTTGGCACTCGAAAATGATCTCTCCGGGGAGAGCGAGCAGGAACCTCTGGTCCTCCAACTTTGGAGGCGTGTCACACACGGGCCCCTGGTGTGGGAGTGTCATCCCCGTGCCTGAAAGCTGTGACCAAGATTTGGCTGTCGGCGGCGATCATGACGCAGTCAGTCGAGATGTGTTAATTCCTGAGATTCTTGATCCTTCTCCGGACTTGAGGAAGCGCTTGTGTGATCGTTTCCCGGAAAATGACCTGAAGCGGTCAGATTTCATTGCCATCTTTGACTGCAGGGGGGGGGGGAGGGGAGGGGAACCCCGCACTCACCTCTCACACGTTGTTCGTGTCCGACTTTTTGGCGCGTCGCGACTGCAGAGAAACTGCTGCTCCTCCTCTTTGGGCAGCTTCGTCGGCGTCGTCAGACAGCCGGGCGACCTCAGAGAGCAATGACTTCTTACTTATATTTGTGTTGAAACTAACAGAACAGAGAATAACCTCGGTCCTCCAGCAATTGAGGCAGCGATAGCGAAAAATGCCCTGGATTGAATCGAATTCCGAGTATTTTTCTGTGTTTTTTAATTGGTAAAAGAGAACCATAAATATTTGGGGCCCATTTTTTTCCACCTGCATACCTGAGTGACATCTCTGTGGGGCGCGCAGCTGATAATGAGCAATTTGGGCAAATAAAAAATCGTCAAATGCAAATGTCTGCAAAGTCAAGTACACGACTTATTTATCTTGACTGGCCGAGAATCCGTCGTCTGCTACGACGGGGAACAAAGAAAGAAAAGCTCAAGCAGTGCTCAAAAAATGGACACGTCAAAACAGGCCTTTTTCGCGTGGAAAAAATCCGGGCTGAACTAAGAAAAAATGCTCTCAACCCAGGAGGAGGAGGGAGTTTTCTTAGGCAAATAATTTTGCAATGTAAATTTGTCATTTTTGTTTTGTTTTTGGTCGGCTGCATGCGCACCCAGAACAAGAGGGGCACCCTGTTCCAAGACTTGCGGCTCCAGCCCTTGTGTTGCTTGTTTGTCGTGTGGGGCGGCCTCCGAGGCCGGGGCCTCCTCCAGGGCTGAGAGACTGGAGGTCCAGCCTCGAGGTCGCTTCTTGAGTGACCTCACCTGGGCCGCGAATGAATGAAATGAGTGGTTTTTCTTTAAACGACCCAGTTGTACGACCTCAAGAACAACGACGGCGTCGACAAATCGTAAGCCTGCGTCCGCTGGGCCCCACACGCCAAAAAGAAACGAATCCTTGGACAAACAGTTCTGCTACTACTAAGTTCGCCATTTTCTTGTCTTTGCTTCAGGCGCCCAAGACTTTCCGCCCTAGTGAGGTCGTGGTGGCTGCTGCTGTTGTTGCCGTCGTTGGCCACGGCGGCGGCGTTCTCCGGTCGCTTCGGCGTGAGCTGCTCGGCTCCTTCGAGTCACCGGTCGTTTTGGCTGCGCAACCACTGCTTCGACGGCTTCGTCACCGTCCTGGGCAACAAGAGGGTCGTGGCTCAGCACAGGGGCATGGACAGACACGACCAGAGAGGTAAGGACGTCACCAACGTGTGCAACGAGAACGAGAGGGGGGGGGGTCTTTAAAAGGGATTACTAAGTAAGACACTAATAAATCAGGATAAATATGCGATTTTTTTTTCCTTCACCACTTTGAAGTTATGTTTGTCTTTTCATACCGGCAAACTGCCACTTTCTTTTCGGGGGAAAGGGGGGGGGTTAACTTAAGGGTTGTCAAAGGGGGGGTAATAAAACTAGACTTCCTAGGGGGGAACCTTTTTGGGTGATGCCGGTGGAATTATCCTTTCTTCCGGAATCGCTTTTGAACCACCCTGTGACGGTCTTTGGAGCCGCCGCACACGGACCCTCACATCCAGCATCCTCGAAGAAGCCTTGGGGGAGCCCGTTTGACCCCTTCCACCCCCTTACAAAGTTAGATTAGTTCGATATTTATACAATTTGTGCACTGCATATTGCAGTTTTTAGGTGTGCGAGTCTCTCGCAATCCCGGTGCACAACGGCAAATATTTGTTACTAATCTAAGCTTTTGTGAAATTGACCCCCAGTATTCACATCTCTTGAGCCGCCCACGCATTGTGTGGGTGGCTGCGGACCCGGAGCCTCAGCTGAGCGTCAGTAGCTCAGCAATGGAGTGGCTCAAAAGACCGGATTATGAGCAGTCGCTCATTTGCTTCGTTGGAGCTTTACCCCGTTACCCAAATCCAGGCAATCCTGAGGCAGATGACACACGAATCGCCCAACTGTGACCCACTCTTGGGCAGGCACACGTTGGGCCGGGGGGGGAGTGCAAAACGCCCTAAAAGTCCCCCAAAATGGGTGGGAAGAGAGAAGGAAACTCACTTTTCTCAGGGAGATTTGGTGCTGTCGTCTGCGGGTCCATGAACTGTCAAAGCAGTTTTCTTTCTGGGTCGAACGGTATTCAAATTCATGTAAAAGTTAAGCCT
>JAAUXU010118838.1_pt1 | contig 28705 bp, 28 predicted proteins | sample 7278151 | NCBI WGS metagenome assembly JAAUXU01 (sample SAMN14350113, study PRJNA611818) | marine sediment metagenome | isolation source: surface marine sediment (1.8m) | place: French Polynesia: Moorea | collected 2018-08
AATGAGGTGGAATTATGCTGAAAACTTCTCACAGATCAATAAAAATTGAACTAATATAACAGAGAGCAAGAATCATTGCAGAAAACTGTTTTTTTCTATTGTTGGAGCAAAGCCTTAATAAGAGCCTTCAGGGCCTTCCTCATTTTTGTCGTTGCCCAATGGGCAGCAATTTGGCTTCATTTGGGAAGGAGTGCTGGCCCATTTTTGTAAGTATTCCAATGATGTGCTTGCAAATGCCTTTTTTAACGCAGTGGGACATGTACACATTGTGCTATTCACATTGCACCATCACACTGAGTACCTGAGCTGGATTAGATACTGAGGTACGGAGCTGAGCTAGTCTTGTTGCTTCATCCTCAATGAACCATTATTTTTGGTGGAACTTGTATTAATTTTGCCACTTGCATTTTTCCTACCTAGTTCATTTATTTTGGTAGAAAGATTTGGTAAAGGAAAAAATTAACAAGTTTAAACACTCTATCTGCAATGACTCTCCGTCATTGAGGTCACCCTTCATTTCGTCATTGATATGCGCGAGCCTAAGTGCCAATGGTGTCATCGTCAGGCAGTTGAGGTCTTGCCCACCATTGCGTGAGTCTTGATCATGTAGATTTGTTTGGTCGTCGAAACCCGTGCACTTGTGATGCAAAGACCATGTAATAGTCGTTATTTTTGGACACTCTGCATGTACATTGCACGTAGAAACCAACACAGTCCTGCCAGTGAAGCCACTTCTGCAAGCGCGCATTCACTTGCAGGTTGCCAAGTCTGCGTCCAGAATCGCCCTGTATATGATGCGGGAGGAGTTCAAGGATCGTGGCGGCGCCACCTCCTCCATCGCTACCGCCGAGACAGCCAAGAATTCGACCGGTGGTCCTGATTCCGGGGCTGAGTCTTTCGCTTCCAACGTCCAACACTCGCACGACTTCTTCGTCATCTCATCATGTCGAGTGGAGGCTAGGTTGAAGCCCCCGGCAGGTAAGAGGAAGAGGTCACTCTACCAGACAAAGGAACAGAAGCTCTCAGCCTAAGCAGTAACATCGAGGCTAAGCTCTAGACCAACACCAAAGTCAATGTAAAGCCGCAGGCATTTGAAGGATGTCCTTTGATGCTTTTAGATTTCATTAATGCACAAGATGAAGAGATCAAGCTGGATGCCTCACTGACAGCACCCAGGTCGATGCTTCCGGGAGATGTCAACGCCGCAAAGGAGATCCTCAACCACTACGGGGTCGCGCTCAACGGACTCTCCAACCCAGCCACGGAAAAGCTCAGGAAGACTAACTTCCCCAAAGGTGGAATTTCCCTCGAAACGTGGTTCCAAGACAACACCTGCAGCGAAGATGAGAAGAGGTGGTTGGAGTGGCTGTGCAGGTTCGTGGAGGCCGCGAAAGAACTCGGCAGGTCAGCAATCGAGCTCAAAAAGGCTATGGCCGATGTCGGCTTGGAGGAAGAGCGAGGAGAGGCACTTCTGAATAGGTTGATCGCCGGCAAAGTCGTCCTTCACACAGGAGTCGTCGGTGCCAGATTCGTTGCCACGACCAAGGGATTCGCCACTCCTTGGCTGCTCAGGTACGCGCGCATGTTGGCGATCGGTGCCAATTCAGTGTTTATGGGCTATTTAGCCAAGTCCGTGTAGTTCGTATGGTTCAATCACCTTCGATCTCCTCTCAGGTCATTCAGAATGAGCAGGGTGCGCGACCGTGAAGCCGCAGCGGCAAAGCTCGTCCACGGACCAACCGTGCAAGCAGCCAGCCTGGAGGGGAACAAAGACGAGGTGTCGTCTTCCTCCGGAGGCGTTTCACAAGTCCACCTTCAGGGGAGAGGAAGCAAAAGAAGGGAGAGCCTTAAAAATGAGGATGATGTCCTTTCGTGCTCGTCCAAGATCGACTGGGGAAAGGTGGAGGAGGTCTCGTTTATGGCACGTCCCTGGCTCCGGGTAGACGGGACGCTGAACCGGCGGGTACTAGACCGTTTGCTTGGGGCCGTCTTGGGCGCTGCCATGCAATGTCCAGGCCGTTCGGCGCATATGCTGTGCGAAGCCTTCACCCCGGCGCTGCAGCCAATGCACTGCAGAGAACTCGTGGACGTCCTTGGCCGTCTGGGATGTGTTCAGGTGACGGCAGCGGAGAAGTTGTGTGAGACTTCCAGACTCTTCGCCCCCTCGCCAATGATCACATTGAGGCCACCGAGATTGTTGGACCTACCTGAGGTGCTGCTAGTAGAACCGACGCCAGATGCCATCATCAGGTTGGGTCAGTTCATCGGGGATAAGCAGTACAGCGTGGATTTCGTGTGCCAATGCTCGTGCCATCCCGATAAGAGGATAACAGAATAATCAAGGTTCTTTGGCATCTTTGCACAGTCATGTATTTTTGGGCACACTTTTAAAAAGATACCGTATCTTTATACCGTTAGTGTCCAGTATTTAGACAATTGCAATTTGACACTTTGGGCACGTGTTTAAATTATAGGAGTTATGCGCGGGTTCTCCCAAAGATTCGCAAAGGAAGTAAAACTGTATTCTCCAGTCTGTACTGAAATAGCGCATAGTCAAGTCATAGTACAAAGCCGTAGTGCAAAGTATGACACTGCTACTTTTTGTACAAGCGCCACTACTTTTAGTCTACCATACGCAAGCAGACGTTTAGTTCCAGTCTATCTCTCATCCCAATCCACAAGAAGCCAAAATAGTTGGAAGACCTCTGGAAAGTTCATTGATCGGACGTACCAAACCGGTGAAGCAAACTTCTTCAAGCAATTTTGCACACTTGCTAGAAGAAAAATGAGCTGGTCGAAATTGACCTCGTACGTTTCGATGATGACGAAAAACAATTGATGAATGCTTATTTGGCAGTAGGGAGTTTGGCTCTTTAGTTGCTGTTGAAACAGATTCCATCTACCTGATGCAACCTCTAAAGTTGGATTCTGGACCCGATCGTACAATTGATAGCCCCAGACGTGTGTTTGTCTGAAATAAAGCAACACCCTGTTCCTGTTAGACTTAGTACCTTATGCAATGTTATCTTTATTTTTCGCAGTTTTCCGCTTCCACTTCAACATTTGCAAACTCGAGCATTAACATTCTTACGCTTCTTTTTGAGAAAAAAGAGACCTATATACAATTCTCAATGCCACACAGCCTTGTGCTAATGCCGATACATTCAGCACAATGTAAAATAGAGAGGCACTTACATATGCAGTCAACTTTGCTTAATACTCAATGGGGTTGAGGCATCACTGTCTTTTTAATGTTGTTGTGGAATCCCGATTTCACCTTGGTTGCCTTTGGGTTCGACCGTCAGTGAAATGAATGAGATAAAGCACAACAAAGTCGACGTCGACAAGGTGCCGGCACGTTTCTCGGGGAAGGAGGGAATAGAATTACCATATGGTATCGTAAGACCCCAATCTTGTATTTAGCCCGGATTCCCCAGGGTCAGGCCATCTGCTTCACCCAAATAGAACACCCGGATGAATGATCAGCACCATACTTCATAGCTGTCATTTGAGACCAGGATGGTAGAGAAGTTTCAAGGATTATTGACATAAGCAGCTGGAGAATAGTCCACTGTGGGGAATTCTATCATTCTTCCCCTCATCATCACTCTCTGCTTTATCTCAACCTCCCAAGAAATGCCTTTTGTTCTCTTTACAACTATAACTATCATTGGGTTGAATGTATTTTGCAATGACTACAACACCTGAGTTTTGTATGCAGCACGTGGTCCCATTTATAAGATCCCAGATCCTGCAGTGGACGGGGTTTTATATACGACAACATACGGTAAGGCAGAACGTCATATCAGTTCTCGGCTCATCTCAAGCGTTCTTTGGTCTGTGGAGTGACTTTGGAAAGTAAGTCTCACTTAGATGAGGTTTCCCGATGCCCTGAAGGCAATGTATTGAGCAAAGTTGACTATACTATGCAGGACTTTTGCACAGAATTGGTGTCATTTATGGGGGGGGGGGGGGGAGACAAAAACATGTTGGGTGTCTTACTGAGGTGATCCTTGTAACAGTGGTCCTGAAACAACAAGAAAAGTTCAAGCTTCATGCTTCTAACAGGTGGATGTGATCCCCAGCCAGGATTTTCTTTTCAACAAGTTCTTGAAGGCCTGGTTGCACTATGGAATCCTCTGCTGAGTGGAGTGCACGTATTCACCCTTGAGACTGAGGGACTGCCCGCTCAGGTTGCTGTTGCTGTGAGCCTTCAAGGTTCCCCCGTAATTGCTGCTGTTGTACTTGCTGATGCTGTGGGCCTCGTTATCCTCGTCGTCGGCCGCGTCGTCGCTGAAGCTCTTGAACCTCTTGAGGCGCAAGCAAAGCAAGGAAATGGTGGCGCTCGATAGCAGGGTCATCAGGGTAAACAAGCCTGCCAAGAACAAAAAAGAGAGAAAAATTCATACGAATTTGCCATTAATCTGCCTGCAATTTCTTCCACTGACCCACTGCTGACGCCAAGATGATGGAGCTGAGACAGACGCTGTCGTCGACATCCAACTTTTGAACTACGGACAGAAAAGACGTTCAGGTTAGCCCTGAATCACGGACCTCTCTGGTCTTTTTTCTCACTTACCTCTTTGGCCGTCTTCAGTCTCATTGTCTGGCCTCTCGTCCCTGCTCTGCAGCACGTGAATGGACTGGAACATCCGGACGTTCTGTGAGAGGGAGCTCGCCTCCGTCTCCTCGGCCGAGGTGGGACTGACTTCGCCGCTCAGGGACTCGTAGGAGTCGAAGTCTTCCAGGGACTCTGCAACAAGAGGCAACGTTTTCGCAGGAGTCCATGATAGTCAAGACATCCTCCACCATACCCGTGTCCTCGGTGGGCTTTTGCTCTTCAAGCGCTCGCCTCCGTCTCCGCTTGGAGTCCCGCCAGTTGCAAGACTGAACCTGGAAAGGTCGTCAAACAATTAAGTGAAGAATCAAGGCGCAGAAATTATAGGCTATTGTTTAGGTTAAAACCATGTATGGCAGACATCACATGCTCAACAATATCAATCCGTGAAATTTTTCTAAGTTTATCAAGCTGTGACTTCATATACCTACTCTAATCCCTACTTACCTTTCATGAGAAAGGTTGCACAAACAATTTGAAACTATAATTTTACAATCTCTTTATACTGTAAGGTCTCCATCGAATGAGTAATGTCAGAATGAAATAGCTTGTTAAGCGCTATTGTCAAATAAAGTCAATGGAGCACAACTTATTGGGATATGAACCGTGACCCTGATATAGCCTTTGTGGCTTCTTTCCTAGAAAATGTAAAAAAAATCGCAGCTTTATTTCCCCCAACCTTTATTTTTGTGTACTGTACTGTATAGTACCGACTGCGGGGGGGTATCATGACCTTCACTTTTACAAGGTGTTTTAAAGACCTCCAAATGTGAAGTCACAGCTTGATAAACTTTGATAAATATGGCTCATTGATATTTTTAAGCAAGTGATGCGTGCGGAACCCCTGTTGTAACGTCATCCTCCAAATGTGCTTGACGAAACTGGAATTATTTTTGAATGATTTTTTAGGCACGAGGTGTGGGGGAACCCCTGAGTCTAATTTATCAAATAAAAAGTGACGCTGACAAGAGCTTGATCAAGCTGGTGCAATGCGGCCATTTATAAAAATGCCTCCTCCAGTTACAGCAATCACATGGCCAAAGAGCAGGCACGCCTCTTTCGGCCTCTCAGGCGGTTATTTCGAATAAGTGCTGATTGTGTGGACCAATTTTTCATTCACACCGACGAGGATAAAAAGGACTCACTTGAAAATTTGTGAATCTTTGTGTTCCATTTTCAGTGAGTTTCTTTTTCATGCATCACTAGCTTCATTTTTGCATAAATGCACACTGACCCTGTAAATAGGGAGATGCCCCTTGAAATTACAGGTTCGCAGCACTGATTCCGCCATCCCGGACAGACAAAATGTTGTTATTAAAGTGCGATGCATTTATCCGACATGCAAAGGACTTTTTTACTTTTCTATTGATACAGTGATTTCCCATTGGTTCTTTGCACATGAATGATAAAGGGGTATTTCAGTGTTCGCACATCGGGGGGGCGGGGAGGGGGTAATTTGTCCTTAAACACCCTGTGTATATATATTGTTACCGTGGAATGAAAAATGACATAAATGTTGAAACTTTCTCTCTGCTCCAATTTGTACGTACTGTATACGTGTATGTGAGAAAACCTCCTATGTACAGATTAATGAATGGATTGCTTTTAGCGGTCCAATCGTGGACTGCTAAAAGTAGCAAGGACGCATCACTTCATCACAGTTTGCGCTGTCTCGCCCGCTTTATATGCTGACTTGGACAGTGCACGTTTTTACACCTTTCCCTCTCTGCCATCAGGGCAAAAAAGTAAAATTATGACCTGAAGCTTGTAATTAATTGGGGAAAATTAATAAGGGTATAAATGTCCTTACCCCAAGCACAGCGGGGAAGCTTGGTTAGGGCGAGGGAGATGCTTAAACTGATGATCAAGCAGAGGGTAGTAAATATGGGGAGGGAGAAGTCATCAGGCTTACCGGACATTTTCCGTGGCACATCCTGACGTCGCACTCGATGTAGAGCGCTGGGGTTCCGGTGAACCTGAACGTCTTGAGGTGAGCATACACAACCGTCTGGTAGAGCGTGCCGGACATCCCGAAGTTGCCCTAAGACAAGGAAAAGTTCAGTTTTCTTCCTAGTCTTCTGGCCCCAAAAGCTCGTCCGTGCCCGTATTGATAATGGAGTCAGAATTACAACGAGATTACGGTTAAATTCATTCAAGATTAACAGATGAAGGTTTCTAAACAGAATTAGAAATGTGGATCCATCAGTATTCACCTGAAACCTTGATATAAGTTTTTGATCGACGGGACAGCCGTGATGATCGATGAGCTGGATCCGCTTGTTGGCGCCGTTGTGCGCGTAGCAGTCGTTGACCAAGATGTCGAAACCGTCTGGAAAAGAAGAGGAAAATTGATAACTAAACACCCATGCAGCTGAGGCAAAAACAAGGCAAAGGCAAAAAAAAAGTTACGGCACGTGCTTATTAGACTAGTTCAAAAATGTCAATTTTGGTTTTTTGGGATGGTAAATTGGTGGTAGACACTGATTTAGCTCGTACAAGTCTTATTTTTTTGAGGAAAAAAATGTTTTACTATCTGCATTTTCAATTCAAAGTTTTATACGTACCATAGCATACATATAGTCAGTATGATGCATTTCAGCCAAGACTTCGGCTGGATTGAGCTACAGAAGTCATTTACCCCTCTATGGAAAGCTAAGAAGCTCGTCTAAAACTGAACTGATATGCACATTTGCTATAGGCTATTCATTTTTCCACATTATGGGATCAAAGCTATATGCTACAACAGAGCTTTCCACATCAAAGTTGGACTGCATTGTGAACAAATAAGTGATCATAGAGCAAAAGTGCATATCACTTGCAGTTAAACGCGAAACTATTGGCACCCTCCAGACAAAAGCACTACGGCGATGACCAAACAGTTCCAATTTTGTCTCATCAGACCAAAGCACTAAGGCCCAGAATTTGTCCTCCTTCTCCAGATGACTCGGGCAAACCCTAGACGTGCCTTCAAATGCTTTGCTTTGAGCAAGGGTGTCTTCCGTTGGCAAAGACCATGGAGATTGTTCCTTTGGAGAACCTGTTGGACTGTCGACCTTACCCTTCCGGTTAGCCACAGTGTGGTGCTCCTTGAATTTCGTCAGGACAATCCTCACTGTGCTCACCGGGCCTGGAGGGACTTGGAGATGGCTTTACAGCCGTTTCCCAAGTCCCTCGGAGCCAATATCTGCTCGCGCTAGTCAAGGTTCGCCTCCTTGGTCTTGACCATGCTGGCCATAAGCCAGATGATCAGGGGCAGTGTAATCTTGATCATGTCACGCACACCTTTTCTTTGTTTCGTTTATACAAATCTCCTTTGAACATTTCTTTGGCATCAAGTTGATTCAGAGTCTACTACGAGATACGTAACAATTACTTTTAATCAAACCTTAGTAAAATATAAGCAACTTTTCCAAAAGGGTGCCAATAATTTTGAGTAGCTGATTTTTTAGCCTACGGCAGTTAACTCTGAAGGAAATAGGACGCTGGAGTTAGTATTGAGTGAGTGAGTCCATACTTCACTGATGTCTCACCGCGCAAAAGAACAGTCACCTCAACACCTTGGTTTTACAATGCTGTATGTGACTTCAGAATTTTAAATAGGGTGCCAATAATTTTGGGTTTAACTGTAAGTCCAGGGGGGTGTCTTAGCTTTCCATAGAGGAGTAAATCATTTCTGGAGCACAAAAGTTATGGCTAAAAAAAGAAGTGTCCGCTACACTTCTTCATGCACATGCATAAAGTATACTACAAAACGTTGAGTTAAAAGTGCAGATTGCAAAAGTTCCTTAAAAATGATTTTAGTAAATCTTGATGTTTTGGCCAATGGCCAAATAAGCTAGACCGAAAAAAAGTATCATTTTCCAAATAAAGTACTCTTTTGAACTGGTCTAAAGATTCATGTATTACTTCTTGCACGAAAATGGAATTGTGTAGCAGAAAATGTGGTCGATGGCACCATTGCTCTTACCAGTCTGACTTCTCATGTTGAGCATGAGTGTGAGCGGATCTCCCACGTGGACCGGACCGGCCACCCGCGTCCCAGCGGTCCCGTACCCGTTCCTGATCTCCATGTGGCACTCGGGCGGGGTCATCGTGAAGTGCACCGGATCTGCGGTGTTCACTCTGCAACAGAGAAGCTGTCTCTTAGGGCCGGATCACACATTGCACTCTCTGGTCACGATTGACCGTGACGACGACTGCAATTCGTCTCATGGAACAGTCCGACGTGACAACTCTCGTCCCTCTTGTCAGCATATGGTGACTCTTTTATATGCACGTACACCTTGACCACCATGTTATAGAAAGGCAGTTATGTCTCTGTTTTATTTATCGTAACAGCCTCGAAGTTCAGCCTTGGAAGCTGCCTGGGACGACCTCGACGATCTAGAGGTCATGCGTGACATCGAGGCAATGTTAAAGGTCTAAAAATGCTAATTCTTCTACACGAGTTCGATCAATGTTTCCTAAATAAATGTTCTCTTAGGGGACCTAGTGCGCATTAACACATGGTATCTATAAAAGCATCCTTTCCTGCTGCGTTAATTGGAGCACGCCCGATTCTGACAAATTGCACATAGGATTTTTTATCCCTTTTTTTCTGGTTCGTGACAGAAACATAGTAGTACTAAGCAGCGGAGAGAATCGGACTGACTTTGCCAGAATACGGCGGAACGCGCAAAGTTGTACCGTGTGAGTCAGAGAGAACGACGCAGCCGCCCCAAGTGCGCACTTTCTTTTGCTCACACTGTTTTGCGCTCTCTTCTTCTCGATGAGGTCCAGTACTCACTCAGTGTGGCAAACGCAACAGAGTCTGGATGCGCGCTCGAGTGATGGCGGCCATTTCTTTCTGCTCTTTATAGGGAAATTGTCCTGTTCTCTCTTTACTTGGACACAAAGGCCTCTTTAATGGCCTCTGACCCCCCCCCCTCCCTTGTGTTGTTGATTAAATCTAATGACCGAAAAAGCGCTGTCAGAGTCGAGCGAGACCGGGTTTTTTACGCCCTCTTCCCTTTGTTTTTGGCAGCTTCTCCACGCAAAATGTCGTCATTATGCAGTCCAATCACCGAAACGTCACGAGCAGCGGCAGCAGATTCTGCGTGGCAGAATTGCGCTATTCACCATTCATTCACACACGGTGTCTGCTTGCACCTAGCAGCGCGTGCTCGCCGGCGTGCCGAGTAACGCCAGATCGACGTTGGACGCGGAGGACGCGTGCGCGGCGGACTTGCCTGGACGGGGGAGGGACGGGTTGTGTCTAAGCACTTCTGGTCACTTTCGATACACTCGGCACTTCTGAAAAGTCAGTGACATAAATGCACTTTGTTGCCCAATCGTCAGAGCTGCCTCAACACTTCTCATGCATAAAAATGCATGCACAGTTGGGTGATCGGTGGGTCGTTCAGGTTGCTGGAAGTTCAGCTCTGTGCAGACTGTGGTCCCAGCATTTGTTCAGAGTCTTCACCCTGGAACTAATGACTTTGCTCCAAGTTGGTAACTCTCTGGTCTGACCTGATCACCGCTGAGGCAAAAGCTCGACATTTTGGGCGTCCCATGGGCCCCATTTTGAGCTTGACACGAGCTCCATAGCAAATTTTACAGCCCTAAATTGGGCTCCCGGCGCGTGTGGGAGCCTCTGAGATCCCCATTTGGAACGCTTGGACTTGAACCTTCAGGTTTTTCCTGGCACCCAAACTTTCTTCTCCAGTCGCCAAGGAAAAGTGCCCGCGTGGTTCTTTCCCGCACGCTGCCCCCAACGTTTGTCTATTGTAACGTGTGACAGCAGCTGAATGCTCGACTCATCTATTGTCATCTTTATTTACCGTGTGAAGTCTGGGGATTCACAATATGGAACATGTTTCAACAATTAAAAGGGGAGAATATGTAACAAGTTGCTTTCTTTACGGATCATTGGGCAGATGAGAACTGACAGCAAAAGAGAGTAAAGAGAAAACTTTCCAGGCCTTTTGCGTGTGTTCTTTACATACTTTGGATATTCTAACAGATGAATATGTTGCTTTATTTCTTCTCATGCAATGTGCACATTTACGTGCACTTTCAACAAAATCAAGAATAACAAATGTTTGTGCTTCATTTTGCTGTGAAGAAGGACAAATGCAGACATCATTTCTCTCTCTTGGTGAAGAAGTGCTCAGTTTTTGCCAGATTTGCTGAAAAAATGAAAAAAAATACAAAAAATGAACTCCTAAGGCTATCAAAAGACGCGCAATTTTCCTCCTCTATTTTTTTTGAAAAAAAATGAAAGTTCTTTAGAGTGCCTTTGGGCAATTTTCCTGGTGTTCGAGTTATGCGTACTTGACGAAAGTGCTGATGGTGGAAGAAAGAGGAATAATCAAAGCTCTACTTACTCGACTTCGAGAAATGGGAACGTGACCGTCTTCCAGAAGTCGTAGCCGTACTCGCAGGTGACCTTGAAGTGCTCGTCCCACTCCTCCTCGATGAGAGGGCTGTACTGGATCGTCACCGTGTTCCACATGAAGTTTTTCTGCAAACAAACGTAGCGTCTTTCAGTCCGCACCTTCTTACTCTTTCTTTTTTCAAAATCTCATTTCGTCTCGAAAAATTTCATCACGCCGTTATTAAGAAGAGAAAAGTAGTGAAATGAAGCTACAATCCTCCCCAGTCGTGATGGAAATGAAATTCGTAGGCCTTTAATAACATCCTGCAAGGCCCTCCTACGCCTGCGGCCTCTCTCATTTTCGGGCCTACTTAACTAAGGCTCTTGCCAAATCGTGACAAAACGGTGCTAATTCGGTTCTCTTTCTGTTTTTCGGGAATCGCTCCTATGCAGTTCCAAAACAACACGCCCTTTCGCCACTCCAAGTGTGGCCGGCCACGCCCTTTCTTACTGACTAACGCTAATAAGGCCTGTGGGCCTCCCTAGGCCTTGACATCCCCAGCTTGAATCGCCATCAGTCAAATCTCGCCTCCACACCTAAAAGTGTGTTTGTATTGTAAATTGGTCGTATAGATCGACCTTCTCTCTATTTTTCATTTTCGCACGACTGAAGCATGGGCGATTGGGACGCTCCAGTGATCGCGGAATGAGGCCTTGAAGGCCTTGGAGGCCTTGAAGGCGCGACCCTTGAATAAGCGGAATTGAAGCCGGTCGAAGAGAGGCGGGTGATACTGACGCGAGCTTTGCGTCAACGAGTAATGCATAGAAAAGCGTCAATCTGCACGGGTGTCTCATTTTTTTAATGTGGCGTCTATATTCGTACGTAAATGTACCGTACGTGCGTGTATGTATGCAAGTGCGTACGTACGTTGTACGTATGCGCAGATAGTGTCGCTTTCAAGGAGGTTCTCGGAAGTGCACAGTCGTAATGATCCTCATTAAGGGGCTGGCCACTAATTAATATGTAATTGCCTTGCATTGTATGCATACGAGGGAGATCTCTCGCTTGATGAGTGTGCGTCAGATACTGTAAAACCTTGATTCGACAATGTTTTTACCGAAGTCTCGATTTAACGAATTCTCCACTTGACAATGACGTAGATGAACGTGAAGCGGTGGTCAATGTTGCCAACGCTCTAGAGTCATCTGAAGACTCGAATGCGTAGAATTTGAAGATCAAATTTAAACAACAGGATTAAATAGTTCAGTCGATCCTTTACTGTAAGGTCTTGGTTCCAGACAAAGGTCAGCTCTTTTCACTAGTTCTAACCCATTTGGCGTTTGACAGACACTAAACAAGTCTCTGTGTGTAAGTCTGTTTCCTCACCGTTGGTTCCGTGTTCTTGAAGTTCGCGTCCCGCTTCTTGTTGTGGTCCGAGCCCCCGAGGGTGCCGCACCTGTTGAGCTGAATGAAGAAGTCGTAGGCGTTGTCGCCGGTCCCATTAATGTAGATGCAGTCCTTATCGTATGCATAGCCTAAAGTATTGGGGTTTTTTTTTGAATTTTTGAGTCACTTTTGTTTTGAGCCTCAAACCCTTTCCCCTGCTCACCTGCGGAGTAGATGAGCCCGCTGAAGGAGTCGTTGAAGTGCACGGACAACTTCATAACGTCGTCGCTGCACTCGGCCTCCATCTCTGTATTAGAAAGAAAGAACTGTAAGTTCAACTGCTTCGAATTATTCGTAGCTGTCACAAAATCAGGATTGTGAGCATCGTATGGGGCATTTAGCTTTTAATTTTTTTACTCCTACTTCACGGTTTGTTTGAATTGACTATTGAGCCGCAAAAAAATCGCTTCAAAGTTACCGTGTGAGTCAAGAGAAGTGTCCGATAGTGAAGGAAAATTACCAGAGCAAAAAGGATTATTTTTTCCGTAGGTTCTTTTGTTTGTCACTTACTGTTAACTCGCGGCATCTTTCTCTGAGATGGAGGATAGTAACCAGAGCGAACCGGGCCGTTGTTGTTGCTGCTGCTGGACTTGGCGGGCACAGGCACGGGAGGCACGTTGATGCTGGACGTCTGGAAATGGGCGAGGGAGGGGACGGGGAGGGGGAAAGAGGGAAAAAAAGTGAAATTACACAGTGTCGGACGAGAAGCACGTTGGTCTCCTACTCCTCATGCCTTGATCGTACGCATGCCGATGCTTTGATTGTGCGCGTTGACGCTTGAACACGCTTGTGCCACCTGTATCTCACCTCTTACGCCACGTGACTCGCTACAGTTCGCTTGCACACCGTAAAATGGCACAAAGCACTGGGTCGTCACCCCTTGGGCGATTGGACTCACTATACACTTTTTGTATAAAATGACACAGAAGTCATCATGATGGCCTTTTCCTTGACAGCTAAAACCTCACTTTTAGGCAAATTGTTGCATTCTGAAGCACTGCAAAAAAAACCAAGCAGGCCGAGGTCGTCGGGTAGAGCACAAAAAGTTGTAAAATAAGTCACCAGAGCAAAGCCAGCCAGAATCATTAATATTGTAGCTAATGGTAGAGTAGAGAAAATGCCGATCAGGCCTTTTATGTATATCTGTGCACTTTACCACCATTCTATAGCCCAGGGATAGAGGGAAGAGAGAAAAAGTGGTGCTTTAAAAGCAATCCTTAAGATCCCATCATGCAATGCAAGGAATTCGTCCTTGTGCAGCTGTCTCGTTTGTGGTAGTTCTGAATGTAAACTGTTTGACAACACCCTAAGATCATACTTACGTTCACAGATTTTTTTTACCTTGACACTCGTGCCTTTAGCACAGTTTTTGTTTTTTAAGAGGGAAAATATAGTGGAAGAGAAGAGGCAAAAAATCAAGGAAAAGTCAGTCGTGGGTTTTTGGGGTTTTTTGGAAGAAGGGTAGTTTCCATAATACCTTCAGCTCAAATCTTTTGAGCCCAGTCAAGTCACGTCTCTCTGTCTGGTGGAGCAGTCGAGTCTTGAGGATGCTTCAATGCAAACCTGCTGCACGTTGCCCTGGTGGTATTGGGGGGGCTGATTTGTCCAGATGGCGCCGGTGGTGGTGCCAGCGCCGCGGAAGTACGTGGGAGAGGCCGGCCTGAAGGCGCTGCGGGAAGATGACGTGGAAGACGACGAGGAGGCCGAAATGGGCGTTCCATGGGGAGAGCCGTAGGAAGAGATCGAGGGCACGGCAGGATACGAGGTGGACGATGAGACGGAGCCGCTCCTAGTGCCGATGGGCCTCTGGTTGTTGATGGTGCTGCTACTGCTGCTGCTACTGTATGAGCTGCTGGAGAAGGGTGTAGGGCGGCCGCCGTAGGTGGGGATTGGTGGAGAGGGGCGCTGCTTGATGTTGGTGGTGGAAGGACTGTAGGACTTGCTGCTGTCCCCGACCGCCTGGTAGAAGGTGTTGCCCGAAGGCGGTGGTGGCGATCTGGACGTGGGTGACAGAGCGGAGTAGATCGAGTTGACAAAGTTGTTGACGCTCTCCGCCCTGTCGTTGTCGATGTAACCTTCCCTGGGTTTGAAATCGTAGAAGATCGTCTCTGATGTTGTTGATGCTTCTGGTATAGAAGGAGGTGGTGGAGGAGCCCTTGTTGTGGTGCTTGGCGGCGTAGCCGTGGTCACGGCCGGCGGCGCCGGACGCGGTGTGCTCCTTCTGGTCACCCTGACCCCAGTCACGGGTTCGGGCTGCTGCTGCTTCAGTAACGGCACCCTCTTGTAGTAATAGTTTCTCTGCTTCAACTGTTGCCTCCTGTTGCTAAGCTGGTGGTCGCTGTTGGTCTTCCTGCCCCAGCTCTCCCTGATCTTGTCCAAGATCCCGCTGTCGGTGTCCCGCCGAGGCCTCCTGACTGCTGGAGACCCCCGTGACTGTTAAATTGGAAGGGTTATTCCAAGAACCAAGGGCAGTTAGAAAAAAGGAAGCATGCAGACACCAATGAAGACAGCCAAGTAAGTAAGATCCGCGAACGATATGTAGTTGTTTGTGCTGACGTCGCAGCCTACCTTGAACTGGTTGGTGGTCTGTCTGTCCTCCAGGACGCCCGGGAAGAGCACCGACTGGTAGCCCGGCTGACGGACGTCGTTCAGGGTCTTGTAGACGATCTGAAAGACGGAGGGGAGGAATTATTGTTTCAGACGCCAAAAAGAAGCTCCCAGACTGACACATTTATTCCATTTCCGCATTCCCTCCGTAAATCTGTAATAGATTTTTTCACAAAAGCCCCCCCCCCTTTTCCCACCATTTTCATTTCACACAAAAAAAGAAAAAAAAAGAGAAGAGCTTAAAAATAGTGGAATCTCCCATAGTTTTCTTCTTCTGGTCTTCAGTGAGACTTTTGCATTCTTCAACAAAATGATTGATGACTTTGCATAAATTTCATACGTGTAGTTAAAGATTGCACAACTGCCAAGGATAGTGCGGCAAAAAATTTGCCGTCCTTGACATTGGATAGCGTCTGTCTCACCGGTCTGTAGTCTGAGTCGTCGTCGTCGTCTACGGCCCTCTCCACGTTTGCCTTGGCACTTCTCCGCGGAGGTGAAGACGGAGAGGAAATGGCCGCCCGGATCTTGGCCAGCTTGTCCAGCTGCTCCGACTTCTTCCCCAACGAGGTGGAGAGGAGCAGCAACACCAGCAACGGCGGGAGATGTGAGAAAAAGGCCGCAAAGGCCATCTTGGAAGGGCCTTCTGCAAGTACAAAGAGACAAAGGTCAAGCTTGTTATTGACCTGAGCACAGAAGCCATTAAAGAAACCACACGCGGGTGTTGAAACCATGTAGTCGTTGTCATTCGTCGGTGGCCGGAAAACTCGACGAGATTTCTTTTTGCGACCTTATGCACTTGTTGCAATTTCGACCGACCGCAAATTAAGTCTAAGTTTCACCAATTTATCCCCTGGCGTTTGCTACATTTCCAGCTCGGTGTCAGCGTTCTTTATGGCAATTCCTGGTGCAATTTGCGTAAAGGAGAGAGACAAAGTGGCCATTAAGGCTATTGCGGAGTAACTTTGTGTCTGCTGCAACGCTGCAATCTTCGTTATGTAGTGTATATAGAACAGAACATGAATATGCAGTACTTCTGACAGTGCAGTACATTGTAGTACCTTGCACAGCACAGTAAGGTGCACATTTCTATGAGAGAGAAACAAACGCACGGAGAAAGAGACAGAAAGGCAGGAAACTGCACACACTGACTCACGATGACGTCTTCTTTCCTTGGACTTTCCAGCATCTGCGCCAACGTTTCATTTCCGGCGCCTCGAAAGCAAGGACGAATCCATCCAAGTGTGAACAGGTGGGTGAGGTTTTGGCTTGGCCTCAGTTGGACTCTGCTCAGAAGATTGGTTGAGCCATAGAAATCTGCGCACAACTTCCTTATGCGTCATCAGTGCCCATTGTTACAACAGGCCCAAGGTCAAAAGGCCCATCTAAGGGTGCAGACACCTGACAGAAGTTTGGCTCTTGTTCATGTACAAGGGGGGGGGGAGAGGATTTCGCATACCCTTGTCTAGATGCAGTGGAAAGAGCGCCTTCGTCTGGTCTGGCTCTCCAATGCTTGGTCAACTTCATTTTTGGGGAAATGCGGAGCTGATTTTCGACTGGATCCGGATTTTTTTTCCTTTTTTCCACAAACTGGGACGATTTTTCTTTGTGCGTGACAGAAGCACGAGTAAAATGCCGCTGACCAAAAGGCAGTGCAAAGGTTTGAAGCAAAAGCTGAAGCGCTTGAAGCAACCTACGAAGGTCGGACCGGAACACAGCAGATTTCTCGCATTCCGTCAGCTAGAAGGCTGAGGCCGACCAGGCTGACCACGCCTTGGACTCGTACGTGTGTGAAGGCACGCACGACGGAGGCAGAGACCCACAGGGACGGCGTCAGTGTGATGAGTGCATAAGTATGGCCGTTAATCTGTCCATGCAGAAGATACAGCTCAACTCCGCTTTAAGGCTGCACCAGAGCTCTAGGTGGACTCTGGTGTCGAAAAAGAGAGAGAGAGTGACAGAAAGTCTCCGTGGTTTTGGTGGGAACCTCCCTTGGTTTGCCGACAATATTCGTTTATAGTTAATCCATAATAGTCTGTGAAGCCACTGTACCTGGTCACCCTGGTCCTTCTGTGCGTGGTCGATCTACAACTGAATGTGGCTTAATGGCTAGAAGATCTCAGATAGAGAGAGACAAAAATTGTGCACGCACGCACGCGCACTCACGATAATTGCCGGGGTGTTTTCTATGTGTTTGCTGATATTAAAGGTCAACCACATCCATCTCTTTGTCTCATTTGGTCAAATCGTTTTATGTACATACATGTGCACGCACGGAAGGCACTCGCGCGCGCACGCACTCGCACACACGCGCACACGCAGGCTCCTACTGATGGAGACACTAATTGGCACATGCGCACCTACCAGGTGTAGCAGGAGTCCGTGTATCTCTTTCAAAAGAGGCTCCTGAACAAGTTCTTGGTGACGTTTGCTTTGACCAAATGAGATCTGATACTGCATTAGTTTGAAATATTGCCAGTATGCGATGAGATATACTAAGTATCGTTGACACTTGGATACCCAACAACTGCTGCTGCGTCAGCGTGCGTCCAACTAAGAGAAACTGTGAAAACGCATGCACTACTTGGCCTTGAAATATGTGAGACAATTTTTTAATGAATGAATGATGTTTCTGATCAGAGAGGTCGCACGGCACCACTCAGTCACTCGCTTACTCACGCACACCAACTGCTGAAGCAGACAGATAGATTCTCTTGCTCCTAGTCTGTTATTATTATTGTCGCTGATAATGTACACCTGTCAAGGGGAATGAAACAGAATCACGGTCATTAACGGTGCTTTAGGTTTTTCAGGGTTGCCAGCGGAGAGCAGCGCTGACAGATTCGGCCGGAACAAAAACCGAGCACCTTCAAGTGGCACGAAAGAAAAATCAGCGACAATGAAGTGTTGTCTGTCCTAACCTAACTCGAGTAGCGTGGAATTCGTCTGACAAAGAAAATGAACCAAAAGCTTTTGGAAGAAAAAAAATATTTTGCACTCTGTTGGCCAAGCAACTTTCACCAGCTGTTGAAGCCCAAAGTAGTGTATGACGACAACGGTCATGCGTGCCAGTGGTGAGATGCATCAGCATCACTTTGCTGATTTCTTGTGTCAGTTCCTTAACTGTTATCTTAAACTGTTGATGATTGCGCACTGTTCCTAAAGTCATCAATGTCAAGGCTCTCGGTGGCAAAAGTATCAATAAATACCGATAGAGGGCAGATTTTTTTGGCTAACCTTTCCTTGACAAGCTTTCCAAGACACATGACACAACAGCAGTTCTGTTTCTTCCTTCATCCAGAGTAGGAAGCTCATTCTTTGCATTCATGTTGCACTGGATGAAGGAAGAAGTGTCTTGCGTGCGTAAAAGGGTTAGGGTGGTCTGATTTGGGGCAATTTTGGAGAATGCACCGATATCAAACAACAAACGTCTATCTGGGAAAACCTACAGTCCCCCTGTTGCTCTTTGGGCGTGACCACTCACGTGTCACCAGCCCCCACCAACCCTCGGGTCACCATTGTCGTCTAGCTCCAGGATCCAGAAACGGTGAATGGTGCTACTTGATTAGATTGCCAGATTGACGTACATGTGTATTTTACCTGTATATATAATAGACTAGTTCAAAAAGGTACTTTTTCTGGAAAATCACATTTTTTCATCCTGGCTTTTCGGCATTGGGTCAAATTAAGAGGATTTTTTTTACTAAAAAAGTTTTTCCTATCTGCACTTTTAATTTGAAGTGTACTACAGTAGCTCAGTCTGAATTTGTTACTCTAAAAATGCTACGTTATAAAAGTGTCCCTGATTGATCTGACATTTTATGAGCTCATAGTGGGGAATGTCAAGTATTAGAAGAAAAATCAGCTCAACCAGAGACACATTTATAACATGGCATTTTTTGGAGTTGGCTTTGTACTGTCTTTATATAAGTAACAAAACTTCAAATTAAAAGTGCAGATAGTAAATCAATTATTTTTCAAAAGATGAGACTTGTACCAGCTACGCCAGTGTCTAGTGCCGATTTTCCACCATGAAAATCCGAGGTTGAAATTTTCGAACCAGCCCAATATATAACGAACATGTACATGTAACCTGTATGTATAATGTACATGCATTTATCCTTTACATTCGTACGTCCAACGTTACAAAAATGACAAACATTTAGCCACAAAATGAGGCTAAATGCCTGAGACTAGTTCAGTAACAACCACTTCCATCGCCATTTCAAAATTCCCAACTGTTGCATGCGATGCTGCGTGTTCAGTGCTCTCCCCCCCCCCCCCTCCCCAATGGTCTACAACCCTTTAGATAAGTCTGTTGATGCGTATAAAGACCCTTAACTTGACTTACTGGGTGGGTCAGAGAAGTCTCGCAATGTTTTATTCTGTACTTGTTTCCACACGGACACATTTTTAACAACTCACGCTTGGGGTGGACAGCACGAGTAGGCAGAAACATGCTGAAAACATAATTTTTCCTGAAGTCTCATCCTGTGCGCGCACTGTTGTAACTTATGCGTAGAACGCTACATGAACTAAACGTTGGCCATTGGAAATGAGCACACAATTTCTACGTAGCGCATGTTTTCTCCCTCACTGACTTCGTCAAGTTTCAGGGTGATCACTTCAAGTGCAGAATCAGATCGAATGATCATAGCTCCGAAAGCATCAACCACAGCTGACTGAAACTTCACGCCAAGAAAGTGACAACTCCAAGCATTGTTTTGATTCACAAAGATTCAAAGCGGCGGCCAAAAGAAGTTTATGAAGTTAAAATCCTAAAAAGACTGACAATTCCCGGTTCAGTCTCGCCCATTCAAATGTGTTTCGATATGTTAATGATTTGCGAACTTTTAGCTCTTTATTCTCAACTTAAAGAGAACCAGAGAACAGTTCCGACTTTTCATCGGTTGCTTTTTGAGAATCGATCACACCGACTGTTAGGACTCATTTACAAGGACCACTTCACTATTTTTTCAATATTTCTGTACTTGCAGCAAAGAAATGCGGTTTGTTTTTTAAAAACAAAAAACGAGACCCTGTCTAAACTGTCTCCCACAACTAGCGGGGAAGACTCCTTCACTCAGCTCTCTCTCGGCCGACGTTATTCAGGACAGCTGGCACACGATTTCGTTGAAGTGAGTCAGACAGACTAAGACGTCTCCATGTGAAGTTGCCAAATGTCATGAGCGTCTATGCACGCTTGAGCGCTCTCCACAGCTTTGACATCTTGTCAAACGAGTCACGGTTTACACCAATCGACAATTCTGTCAGTCAAAACTGTCACAAAATTGCTTTCACAATAATAAGCCAAGGTGTGACCCTCGTTGGCCATGACTTAGCTAACTTTCACCAGCTCTCTATTATCTATTTGTTGTTATTCATTGGTCATGAATTGAGCAGAACTAGAGCCAAAAGGCAGGTGTAAACAACGTCAGCAATGCAGACGTCTCGTTTGTTTTGAAATATTTGTTCATGGAAAACTTGCAATTGAAAAAGCACACTCACTAACCATAGACTGCACGCACGCTCGTACGTAAGTTCCTTCTAGATGTTGTTTCTCTGTTGCAGCCTGAGTAGGACAACAATGAACAAGGTGGCAAGAGCTCAGCTCCAGCTGCATCATTGAATAAGAATGTGCCATTTCTTTTGGATCTTGGCCAAGAGGGAGAACAATGTGTTAAAAGCCAAGCAACCGAATAACTTTAGATTGCCATCATACTGAAAGCCAGAGGAGGAAAGTCAAGATCGTGAAGTAAAACCTTTTGCGAAGAGAAATCAAGCCTGTTTGTGTTGCATATAGTCAGAGTTGCCCTATGGGTGGCTCCAAAAATGCCCCAGGTCAGAAAGACATTCCCGGTTCTTTTACCCTGAGGCTCGGATCAGAGAGCTCTTGATGGCAGTCAGTGGATGGCAATTGGCCATCCACTGACTGCCATCAAGACAGCGCATGACGGACTTGGACTCCCAGCCAAGGAAAGCAAAGCGTTGGGGTTGCCTTCCAGCACTTCAGTCAAGCCCAGAGCTCAGAGCTATTCTAGGCCCATGGTCCCCTCACACTTGACTGCACAGCCTGATCAGTCCAAGTCTTCTGTCTTGGACTTGCTGACTCCTCAGTGTTGGAGTGAGGAGGACACGTGGCATTCCTCTCCCAAGTCACTCTGGCTGTGCTGTTCAGCCTCTGCAGCCTGGATCGTGGGACACAGCTGGGACTGTTCAGATACAAACAGATATTTTCTCCCCTCGTGCGACCGCATGGACGGAACGGGCTAAATTGATTATTGTTACTTCACTCCTCCAACTACAACAAGTACGAGGAAGGGGTTAATAATGGCGCGCGCGCGCACCAGAGCTGTTGCATAATTGTCTCTCCACTTTTTTTCTAATGCTGCTAGGAAAACCGTGGTCCTATTGCGCCTGCTAATGATGTTTGAACATTTACTTTTCTGGCTCTAGGTAGACACATTGCACGGGAGTTCCTAAAGCAAGGGGGATTCCGCACTCTCATCTCTGCCAATGCTCCGTTTCTGTGCCTTTGGTGCAGAATACAGGATGTGAGAGGAAACTTTTTTTCCACCACGTACTACTTTTTTCAGCTCGTGGAAAACTTCTCTGTAGCACTAGGCAGAATCTACAGATTAGTCTACATATATGCGTAATTATAGCAAAGGTACGCATTGACAGCTGTTGCAAAGTACGACTTAACAGTTCGTGCGTATGTATGAAGAAGAGGGGAGTTAGAGAGCTCAGTGAGACGTTACGACATGTGTGTGCGCGTGCAGTGCAGGGCTTGAGCGCGTGTGCGCATTACAGGACGGTGAGACAAACGCACGCACGAATGAATGTAGTGGTAAAATGTGATTTATTACATGTTTGCAGTTTGGATTTTACGCCTAGGTGGGGTCAGAAAGACACACAGACACACGGTTGTCCCCCTCCCACCTGATCAACGTCGATGAATTCGTCTATGCCTCAAAGGTTGGGACTGAAGGACAACACATTCTCCTGCTCACACCAATTTTCCCAATGAGTCACTGAGGCAAAAGGATCTCTCTGGATCAGAAATTTTTGGCAGCGCCACAATTTCTTGCTGAGTAATGGTAAGAAATTCTGATGCCTACGGGAATTTCAGGAGTGGGCATAGGAGGCCAGATTTCTCGTTGATTTTCCCGTCGCAATGGGCGGGGTGAAGAAATTCTGATAACCCTGGGAATTCCTGACCAGGACTGTTCGAAAACGGACGAAATTTTGGCGCAGCCTCATTTGCAAATTCCTCACATTTGCCGAATTTCTTGCCATCGCGACCCAATCAGTATCAACACCTGAAGTACTGTGTGATCCAGATGACCAGGAAAGTTGCCTTTTTGCCTTCCGCTTTCTGGCACTGACGTCAAGATCTTCTCCAGAGTGTGGCGAGGAGATGACGTCGACTGTTCTGACTGAAGTTGCTTCACCGCTGCCAACTTCCTAAAGTTTACTGAGGAAGGAATCAGTGTCAAAATTGGTCGTAACAACAGGGTTTAATTTCGCGAGAAGGAGGAAGAGGAGATGAAGAGGAAAGATCAGCCCTTGATCTGCGTGGGCTCCGTGCAGGTGTTTCCCAGATCCAGCTTAATGGACTGTGAAACAAGAGGCTCTTGACTTCCAGTGGCAAAAGAGTCTCCAAAGACATCTACGCCGCTGTCTGTTCGTCGGCTTTGCTTGCAAGCAAATAAGTCTTTGGGATGGCATTTTCAAGCTTCTTCGTCAGGGGATCACACACTACGTGCGCATGCGTACGTATGATTCAGCCGGAATGCGTGAGCAAAAAAAGGTCCCCTGATCCTCGCGCTAAGGTTTGTCCTGTCCAGCCAGGATTCTTTCTTTGATTTAGCACAGTTGGGAAGGCCGAGATCGAGACAAACCAGAAGCTATCGATCAAAAAAAGTTTTGTTTAAACGCGGGCGGATCGTGAACTTGCCGCATTTTTCTATCTTTTTTTCCTCCCGCTCAGATGGAAAAATAATTAATGCCTCGCTTGTCTGCAACGGCTCGTGACAGCGGCGCCCTGGACGGACTCGTGCAGGTCTCGCTCGTGCTGCAGTAGGGGTTCTGCCGAGTGCGAACTGCACGCAGACAGACAGACAAACAGACACTCTGACGGCAGAAACAGCTGAAAAAATGAAGCCCTGAACCAGCTGCTCAGTGGGCAGGGAGATTTGCATAGGGAAAAAAAGCCTTTACCTTGATGCTGGCCAATAGATGGAAACAAAAGGAGAAAAAAGCTTCTTAAAGTCGTCAGAACTCGAGAACGAGAGTGGAGAACTTTCTGAAAGTATTGGCGACTCTGGGACGGAGTTCGTCACCCTACGCAGTATTAGATACTGAGGACTTGTTAATTCACCTGTCATTAGCGCCTTGAGCTTTACCCAATGACTCATCACTACACTACTTTTGGACGACTTCATGCACGGTTACTGCTAGACAAACGCTCGTTCACACCTATAAATGAGTTGTGTTGAGCGTGAGGCTTTGCGTGCATACAGAAAAAGAGCATCCTCACCTGTGGTGCTTCAGATGAACTTTGCGTAAAAAGCTCATTTTCTTTAGGAAACGTGAAAAAAAACCAGTTCTTCGTTCAACCACACAGTTGTTTTGCCAAAAGGCGAGTGAGGCAAAGACACCCCTTAGTTTCGTATCGCCGTATGCCCATGACTATTATTTTCCTTTAATACAGTAGTTGGCTACGTTTGTGCGAACGAGAAGTGGTCACACGCTCGCCGAGAGGTCCAGGGTGAGCCCCGTCAAAGGCCACAACTGCAATCAGCAGGGGGGGGGGACTGCCAAAGGACATCCTAATGTTGCCACGGATTGACTTGGGCTACGTTGCTGGAGGCCACCAGGATGTACATGTACTACAGGGACGTCCGGAAGGAGTGACTTGTACTTTTGATATTACATGTGATTAGTTGTTGGTTTTTTTTCCCCAAAAGGTCAATGTTAACTCTTTACTAGCAGTACTTGAAAGTACGCAAGAACTCCAAGTAGAGGAGATCAGAACTCGCGAGGTGGGGAACACGACCGAAAGTGTCAATGCCGACGAAACCGTTGGCAACTCTGGCTTCACACGAGCCAACGAAGTGACGACATGAGACGATCTTCGTCATGGTGAGATGTGGTCAGTCGGTTGTTTTCCCCCTCATTAACTCCTTAAGCTTGTCTAATGACTCCTCTTTAAGACGCAGTCGTCGCTGCAGGGCACGTCCGTCCGCGCGCGGCCACAGCTTATCTGCACTTCCTCATCGAGCCCAACAGAGAAATGGGCGTTTTGTCCCCGTCCCGCAGGTGTTTTTGCACTCAACGATTTGATTTCGTTTTTCCTTTCGCCGAACTTTCGTTATCCTCGCATCATCCCGCCGATTTTCGCAATAGAACCAGAAATTAGACCAAATTTAACCGTATGCGCCTAATTAACCCTAGATTGCACCATGGAATTCTGCGTTGTACGAACTTGCAAACTTTTTGCACACATGTCAGCGCTCCCTTTTTCTTTGCAAGATGCCCTTATATCACCGGCAGCAGATTTTTAATGTACGAGCCCTAAAGTTGCCTTTTGGGCCCTGTATCTTGGGAAAAAAAGTAGGAAAATCAAGAGAAAGTACAATTTTAAGGAATTTTTGGCAACGCAAAAAAGTAAGAAATAAACCATAGCCTCGAGTGCAGTTTTTGTCACACAAACTGGCAAAAATCTGGACCTAAATCAATTCTTAATGGGCGTCATGACAGAATGTGAAAATGACGAAGAATCTCTGTTGCAGAAAATGTGCAGAGCACTCATAAAAAGGGGGATTACCTAAAAAGTCGAACGACGACGTCCCGCGGAGGAAGTCCAATGTGAAGGACTTCAATTCTTCAGTGTTCACGGTTCAGAGAGAGATTGAGGGAACTTCTTTAACTCAAAGCGCTGACGCTGTTTAGGGGATAGAGACGGAGATGAAGACGGACGCGGTCGCGGGCGTGGAGTTGGAGGCGGAGATGGAGATGGAAATGGAGGTGAAGGAGGAGCCGCTGACAAAGTTGTCAATCCACGAGACACCCCTGAATCCGTTTCTATCCAGCTTGTAAATGAGAGTGAGGATGAGACGGTGCCAAAGAGAAACGCTTGCGTGCGCGTGCACGCGCGCAGTCTGGCATCATTTCCCTCACCCCGCGCATTATGAACGCACAGCGTGAGTTGTAAAAGAGTCCATGCGTCTACGGAAGGGGGAGGGATAGGGGAGGGGGAGGGGGAGGGGAGGCGGTACTCAGGGAGTGGGATGTGGAAGAAGGCGTGTCAGCAGCAGCAACAAGAGCGGCAGGTAAAGAAGGAGAAGAAAAAAGGTTTCTGACTTTTTTTTGACCCGCGCTGTAGGGCATTGACCCGCGCTGTAGGGCATGTGGTACAGGACGTACACATACATATGCGTAGGGGGTGATGACTGTTCAGGGTGTCTCCCGTGCCCGGGTATGTGCGGCTACCTAAATGTCCGTACATACGTACATGTACCATGCGCATTAGACTGCGTAGTTCGATAATGCCAATTTTGTTTTGTTGGGAAGGAAAATTGGCCTTTAGCATAGTTAAAACTTGCACAAATCTATTTTTTCCTAAGAAAAAAATATGTTTTACTTTGCATACGTTTAACTCTTATCGTTCAGCCCCAACTTTTGACTGGACTGAGCTAGAGGAGTGCTTCACCCCTGTGCGGAGCTCTTAAAATCTCCTCTTAAACCGAACTGATGAATACTTCTGCTCTAGGACCAATTATTGGTTGAAAAACTGTTACGTTGCAAACTCTGGTGTAGTAAGCAACGTCATGCTGTACAATGTCCCTAAGAAAAGAAATATTAATCATAAAACTTCTTAAATATAAGTGATCATTCATCATATTCAGACGAGTGATCATATTAGTGATCACATACAAGTGATTAAGTGTCAGTGATCATTTAAGTTTGATGCCTACTGTTATAGAAGGTTAAAAATTAGTCCACTTTTGTGCAACAAACAGATATGTGCAGCTGACAGGGAAGGCCTACGCCCGCCTGAAAAAAAGCCTTTTTGTACCCCTATGTGAACCAATGATTGATCTTAGAGCAAAGCGAACATCAGTTCGGTTTAGGAGAAGATTCTTGGCGCTCCTCAGAGGGGCGAACCGCTTCTACATCTCAATCCAGTCAACAGTTGCGGCTGAAATAGACGTATGCACTATACACACCAAATACGCCATGTCTAAGAACTAAGAGTTAAAAAAGTGCGCAAAGTAATTAACCATTTGGAAAGTTGTTTTTCGTAAAATTCTAGTATTTTGGCTAAAGGCCAAAAACTTCGGTTGTCCCTGCGTCATTTTTAGGAAAAATGACCCTCTAGAACTGGCCTCGTGCACATACATACGTGTGCACAATGCATAGGTATCTTTATGTGTGTGTGTGGGTCAGAAGTAACTACCATTGGTTGGGCGTCTATAGCTCAGGATCTAAAGTATGCAGGAAGGTTGGTACCAATCAACATGGCAGATCAGAAACCTTCAGGTTTAATTATTAAAACCAACCTCGGGGCTGAGTCAGATCTGTCAGAGAGGCATGAAATTGCGTTTGCCACCAAAGTAAGTGAAGTTAGAAAAAATGGCAAAACCCGCAAAATATGGCCATTTTCAGCACCTACAATGGTCTCAAAACTTCAATTGTCAAGCTGAGCTGTGGACGCTCAACCGATGGTTGCCGTACGGGGTGTTGCAGGTGAATGCCGACTGCAGCCAAAGGGTAAACCGGAGCTAAAGTAAGTGAGTTCTGGCCTGACAACGTCGTTGAACGTCATTTCTTTACCACATGGTACCACGTACACTAAAATGTCGTTTAACAACTCTTTCAACTTCTGATTTTGTCTCTTCTGAAAGAGTTTCAGGTCCTGGATGATAAACAAATAATTTGTCACTGAATCCGAGTAAAAGTTCTCGAAGGGTCCTATAACTGCCTCCAAGCCAATGGTTGTCACTGTCAGCACTTTAATGAAATGTCCACGGTGAAAATCAACGTTTGACTCCCAGCGGCAAAAAACTTTTCTGGCCTGATTTACAAACTCCTCTTTTTTTTCAATCAAAATTTTCATCCTTAAGTTTGAGATGAGCCCGGATATGTCTTTGCTCGTCCTCCGCCGAGCTGAGCAAGCAGCCTCTACCTTATATCCGGCTCTTTTTTGTCCTCCTTGTGCGTGTGAAAGATCCCGATGAAGACGTACAAGAACAACCAACGGCTTGGGCTGGTGATGACTGAGATAAGAACCAAGAGAAAATTGTGAAAAGAGCATAGAAATATGTGAGATGACGACCATGTTTTGTTGTTGCTCCTTGATGAATGCCCAAAAAGGTGTTTGTTTTTTGCTTGGTCACAGTGGACACTGAGGGAAAATGGTGCCAGTGGGTCAGAACAGACAAAAATTGTCTATTGAAAAGGCTCAGAAAGAAGTCGAAGAAAAAAAAAAAAAGACACTTTCTCGGATGACAAAAGAATACGTCTTTGTGCGAGGCCTTGCCTAATGCCAAGAGTAATAGCGGGGGAAGAAGCCTTTCTCTCTTGTCTTTCCACACACAGACTTGTAACAAATGACTCAAAAGCTCCTTCCTGCGACGAGACGACACCTGCGAGAATTTGCGAAGTTTTTGCACAAAAAATTTTTTAAAACAGCCAATGGCATTTTGCAGGATTGCAGATAGAACTTTTAGGTGCTCCACTTAAAACGTCAGTTACACACACTGTGCACCCGTTCGCCCAAGAATCACGAACTTGGAGCACATTTTTCGTTCATTCTGCTCTCCTCTCAATGAGTGTATTGCATCTTTGGTCTCCTCTTCCGGCTCTTCTTATAAGGACGCGTATACACGACTGTCACCTAAAAATCCGACTTGTTACCTTACAAAGAAAGTCCCTAAGAGAGATGCACAACATGCTCGCATATATTTCCTTTACAAATTGCAAAAAAAAACAACCATCACATCTTGACAAAAACACGTGCGCTGAACGTTTACAGTCATTCCTTCCAGTTTGGTATGATAAAGGAATCCCGGTTAAAAAAGGAAGCGAGCTTCACTTCGAGTGTGACCACACCGGCATCCACACGTACAGAGAAGTTAAAGTGGTCAAGGCCTGACCCATTTTTTTAGGCCTTCGATACGTCTTATGCTAGTCGTAAGTAGTAATCAGAGTCAGGCACAGGCAAACGCGCCTTTTATTCCTGTCCCCCTTATCTGCCAGTGTCGTCGCACACAAAGTTATCTCATGGCAAGTCTATGTACACTGTGTTTCATTGTGTATCACTCACGGAGAGGGTGGGTAGATTTGACTGGGACCTCCTTAGCGCGTAACGATGGTCGCTTAGGCGATCTCCCACTTCATCTCTTTTAAGGTAGTTAGTAGTAAAACTTCTCAGGATCTCTGGCCTAGCTTCATGTTTACAATGCGTATACAGAACAGGGGGCTGGGGGGGGCCCCCCCCCCCCCCCCCCCCCACCGCCCCCCCCCCCCCCACCCACCCCCCCCCCCCCCCCACCCACACAAACACAAAACCCCCCCCAAACCAACACAACCACAAAAAAAACAAAAAACCAAGACAAAAAGACAAACTAAAGGTTGAGATGGTGTAGTCTCGGTTCTGGGCGTGATAGTGTGG
>JAAUXU010083729.1_pt1 | contig 28687 bp, 31 predicted proteins | sample 7278151 | NCBI WGS metagenome assembly JAAUXU01 (sample SAMN14350113, study PRJNA611818) | marine sediment metagenome | isolation source: surface marine sediment (1.8m) | place: French Polynesia: Moorea | collected 2018-08
ATTACATACAGCATTTTGGTTACAGTTGGTGGTGACTGATGACAGTCCTGGTCTTGTGACTGATGCCAACTCAGGCTCACCAGGTTGGGGGAGATCCTCAAAATCCATGACAGTAGTGATCACAAATTGCGACAACTTTCTTCCAATCAAGTTTGTTGTTTAGAGACCAGTTTATTGCTTTTTGGTTCTATCATGTTGCGCAGGAGGCAAGCTAATATGCCGATATAAGCAGGAGAGAGGCCGATGTAAACGGGCCTTTATTTCTTCATACAACATCATTCTGATTTGGTTCTAGTGATTTTTGCCGTAAAAACCGGGTTGCCGATGTAACCGTGGCCGATGTAAGCAGGCTCGGCTCTACTGTATTCATTTTCCACCTTCTTCAGCTGATGTCGTTGTGTTCTCTAAGGCGGGACGACAGACTTTTTCATAGGACCAACCTCATTTTCAGGTTTGACAAACCAAAAATCGGGGTTTGACCAACCAAACTCCCTGCCATCACCTCCTCGCTGCAAGATGCAGCTGCAGCCTCCAGGGACTTGCAGGGCGCCGCCTTCGCCGCAATTGACGATGAGGACGACGACGAGAGCAAGAGCCAGGCCAACTTTGAGGAGGGAACTTTCATGATCCTGAGTGGCAATAACCTAGTACCGCCTGAAGCGACCAGCGCTCTACTGGCAACTTTGTGGTCCCCGCGACAGGGACAACTAGTGCTACGACCACGGCCACGGTGCTGACTGACAGCTAAGCAGTCATGGCCACTGGGTGGACACCAGGTTCACCGCGCATCAAGAGGAAGAAGATGGTCACGCATCCCGTGATGCCCAAGACATCTCGAATTGACGAGACATTTAATGCTCCCATGGCCATGATCAACAAAGACAATGATGATAATGGACACTTCAGTCAGTATCTCTGGTCCCTTCTTCGCCAGATCCCTGACCAAAAGAAGCATCGTGCAATGCAGAACAAGATCTGCAACGCTCTCACCTTGCCTCTGAGGATGAGCAATTGTATATTAATGTAAAAATATGCATTTTCTTTGTTGCATTAACACTGTTACAGTACATGTGTGGTTTTCTTCACTGTCTTCTACATGTGGAAAGGACGCGTCCACTGGAAGTCCACTTGACCTGGCCCTATGAAGTACGTGGCCATCTTGTCACGCTACTCGCGGGCATCTCTGCCAGCAGTCTTGTCGCCGCTGTGTCTCCTGAGGGTCCTGCCAAACATAGTGGTGTCTGCTGTTGGTTCATCCACGTTTGCATCAGCTAAGGCAATCTCTTCATCTTGCAGCAGTAAATTGTGCAAACACAGACAGCCTTGACCGTCTTCTTCACATTCTCATACCCCTGGAGGTTGGAGCTACGCAGCACTCTGAACTTTGCATTGAGAATCCCAAAAGCATTTTCGACCACTCTCCTTACCCTTGTAGTTGAAGATTCTCTGCGTAGGTGCGAGACCTCTGTGTGGGTAGGGCTTTACAAGCCTAGTGTTGAGGCCAAATGCATAATCTCCAAGCAGATAGTATCAATTATGATACCGATGGAGTGGGGCATAGAGGGTAGGTTGAGGCTTCCATTGTCGAGAGCAGCTTGCAATGTGGACCCTTGCATGACTCCTGCGTCATTTCCTCCTCCCGGAGCTCCTACATCAATGTACATGGATCTGTAATTTGAATCAGCAGAAGGAGCAGCCTGAAGCAGGAAAGGGAAGGGTCACGTGGAGTCGGATCCTGGCAGAGATTGGCCACCTCATTGGGGGGGGGGACATTCTCGCATTTCTGTAAGAAGCACAAATTTTTAATAAAAATATATTAATGCAAACTTGTAGATGACGTTACAGCCCATTCTCACTCAGCTGTGATTGTCTCAATGCATAACCTGTATGAGGCGGAGAACCATTTGAAATAAGTCTTTTCGAAAGTTGGTCCACACCACAGTGATCTTGGCCTTCAGTTAACATTCCAGGGGGAAGAGACATTGGTGTGCCTTTCGATGGCACCCCACCAGAGCAAGTCCATGGCGTTCAGGTCAGGGTCGAATGTAGGCCAGAAGTCCTCGGCTCTGAAGTCAACCATGTTTTCTCTTGTAGAAATTTCGGATCCCGTCAGAGTATGTGGCCTTGATCCGCGTCAGCATGTCTCATAGTGATGGTGGGGCTCATTCAGATCTTGACCATCAGGGTCCTGAGGAGGTTGCCCTCAGTTTGCCCTTTCTGTGACTCGATTTCTCCATTTGCATGCATTCAGAGGGGGAAGAAGCCTCCACACCAAAGTCCGACTACAATAACTCTTGAGGGCAGATGCGGGAACCGTCTGGATGCCAGATGAAGTCCCCGCCGACACAGCAGTTCTGTTTGACTGCATTTTATCGCTGAACAAGTTCGTCGAGGACAGAATGGAAAGGGACGAAGACCTGCAGTGGCAAAGCTGGCCTTGATCAGACAATAACACTGCTCTTACTGACTCAATATTTATGTTCTCTATCTCTCTAGTTTCTACAATGCTTACATTTCCTGTTTTTCACATTGTTAGTTCTTGCAAACACATCATGATTCATGCTGCACAGTTTGTTTAAATTTGCGAAAGATATATTTTCATTCCACCAAAAGGCATCTTCATAGGTAGTTTCATTGGTAAAACAGCATTTGCCGCCTAAACGTTCAGGGGATAAATAAGTGCCAGCCACTGTGAAACTGGTATTTGTTTAGTCTCTGAAACTTTCCCTAATGCGAGACAGCAAAGAAAATGTACCATACTTTACTTTAAGATGTAAATAAAAGAGGGAGAGAGCAACATGTAAAATTTATTTTCAGCAATTGAGTAACTATGACAGAAATCTCTTATCTGCCTCTGTCAAAGTACTCGATACTATACCGTTGTCACAATTGTCCTGCAAAGAGGAGTCGCGTCATGACATCCATCATTCTAGCCAAGTAGCTCTGTCTACGTTGACAGGTAAGAGCAGTTGACTTGAAAATAATCGTGCATGCTTCAAAACCAACACTGATCGTAATTTCACTTCTCCATGACACTCATTTTCTGGCTCTAAAACTGGTGTTCTTTAGAATGATTGAAGTCAGGGCTTGGACTTCTCATTTTATCTCCAAATAGTGAGAACCACATATGAATAGCAATCAGACTTATTTTCAAAGTCTGTCTGGCAAAATGGACATTGTCTCGGAAAGGGCAAACTGATGGCACCCATTTTTTAGCTAGAGCTCCTTCCACGCCAATCTTTGCCTCTTTGGCTTGCTGGAGGTGATGTAACATCAACAGCTTCTAGTAGAGGAGGACCAACTTTTTGCACAGCTCCCATATAAGCTGTGACATTTAAGGTTAAAGGCACTGGCTTTCCCGTTCTGTCCCTGGTCCTGAACAATTATTTCCCAATTCGTAGATATCCTTCTGGTGGCAAAAAAGTGAATAGATGTGCACTTCTGTTAAAAAAGCACCCATTCGTCAGTGAGATCTGGTTCTCTACAGCTCTGCTTCACACGTACAGACACCCTCGACAGCGCTGTCCCATTTTATACAAGGTGCATCAACTGAACTGAAAACTACGTCAGACTGCCTTTAATTTTCAATTGCCGCTCTTGCTCCTTGCTTGTCTGCAAGGTAGCTGAGAAAAAAAATCAAACAAGTGCAGTGATTGCTCACCACTATGAAGGCCGTTGGTCGGGGCACTGGAGATCTCCGTCACGCGGATATAAATCCCAAGAAGGTTGCTAAACTCAAGAAGGTGGTCCTCACAAGCGTCTACGGCGACGGAAAGAAGTAGGAGACCACTGGGAGCGTGACAAAGAGGTATGGATGGAACAGACGAAGAACAGCTCACACCAAGCCCCTCGAAACTGCGATCCGAGCAAAAGAAGGCCTGAAATCCGAGGTGCACCATACACAAGATGCCCAAGGAGCACTGTAGACAACACATTTGTCGCAGAAACACTGGCTACATCTCCAAGGTCAAAGTGGGGGATGTCCCTGATCACCTGAAGCACTCTTACCACAATACGAAGGCCGCTGTCATCGTGTACTTGGGCATGGTTGTCTCCTGTGTTGACTAGTGCCTGTCTATTTTCATCAGACAGGGTCTCAAAGTCGCTAAAGATGACCTTCTCTCCCTGGTGGAAGAAACAGTCAAATCCTGGCTGGAGGCAGAATTTCCTGACACAATCCCGACATGATTCAGCGGGGAGGGCGCTCCCTCGCAACACTGCCAAGAGTACTCCGAACTGGTTGAAGGGGTTAGGAGTCATCTGCATTTCAGCGATATAGCCTCGTTCCAGGCTTGATCCTAATCCCTTGGACTACTCCATGCCAGGCAATTTGGAGGAGGAAGTTAACAACAAGCTCAGTGACCAGTCTCAAGGCTACCATAAAGAAGGCACGGAGCAACATGAGTTCCCTCTTCCCGATCAAGATGTGCGCCGCCTTCAGATGGCGCCATGAAAAATTATTGAAGCATGAGGTCATTTTGTAATGGTGAAAGTGCTGCCAGTCAATAACAACTCTCCACTGCACTTGATTTGACCTTCTCGATACAGGTGCTGCAAAATTCCAAAGTCAACTGACGCACCCTGTACATACGCTAAGCAACGGACTGGACACATTAACCTGAACTTGACATACCTAAGCACATCCATCAAATCGACGTACTAAGCAAAGTCCACCACACTCGCGGCTTCTTCTTGGGTGAAGAAGAACCAGGCATTTCATATGTTAAGTTGAAAGCGCACAATGCCCATTCATTCATCATTTCACAGCTCCACTTGTGGTACGACCAATGTGATTCAGCGCCGCCTTTGTCTGCTTTCTTAGGATTGAAAGCACCGTGTCTCGTCATGTGCATTGCATACCAATGCAGGCGCAGCCACACATGCATAGAATTAACACCGTATTGAATGGCAGCTTCTTAAGAAGCCTCAAGTTTGCCGCAAAGAACTGCTACTTATGCAGTCTCTGCTCAGTGCAACTTTGAGTTCCATTCCTTGATCCTTGCAAATTCTTGGGACCTTTGGTTCTTGGGATCAGTGGACGACACAGTTGCCCATGGCGTGGGCGAGCGCCGGAGACAACATGAGAGTGCGGGCAGAGAAATAGAGCGCTCGCCTCTCTCAGGATTGGCACCAACTACTGAAGCAGCTCTTCCATCTCCTTTATTCAGTCTCCAAGATGTCGTCGTCAGCGGAGAGGCAGAGAGTGCAAGACGTATAATACTCCGATGCTCAAACTGATGGGGACGCATAAGAATCTGGACAAGTAAGTCCTTAAGACTTGAGGCAGTCTGGACTAGACGAACGTTGTGAGCACCTTCAACCTGCAGCATCAAAATTTGTCTCGGCCAGACCAATGTCACGACTCAGAGCGGGACCTCTGACACACGGACTTGCCAGTGTGAACCGACTGCCGGTTGGTTAATGAAACCAGAGCGGCTAAGGAATGCTGATCCAGGATTAGCTTCATACACTTGAAAAATGTTTGCCACCTTTGTTAAACAGCAAAGTGTTTGACAGCTCTTTCGGTCCAGAATTGACCTTGTCAAGACAGTTTGTCAGAGGTCCATGCGCAGAGTAATGATGTCGATTTTTTTTAACTCAATGCTCTTACATTTTCACTTGTGTTAAAGGAGCACCTCAACATAGTTGTTGAGATGCTCAGTTTCCCTGCCATTGAATTGCTCTTGGCATTTTTGACAATACCTAAACGTGTTGGATACATCTGTGGTACAGGGTGCGGCCAAATGTCTCGGGCACTTTGGGAAAGTGAGTGTTGTCAGATTTGGCTAGTGAAAACCCTATTTACATCATATTTATGTAACAACAGTGAAACAAAGAAGTGCACAAAAATTGTCTTCAGTTTGACGAGAATGGGGGAAATTGGGAAGCGGATCTTGAATGCGGGCCACTACAGCCACTCTTGAAAGGTTTTGGGGTCCTGCAATACTTGTACATGGCCCACTTAAACACAAACATTCTGAAGCCGCACCAAGAGCAAGGCCACCTTTGCGAGCAATCCCTGCAACAAGACGCAGGTTGGAAAGACCGTAAATATCTTTTTAATGTGGAAGTTTTCTGATAATTGCCCCCATTTTGTAAGATGGTCCGAGAAGTTATCTACCACTTAATCTCCCGCAAGCTGCCACCGTCCTTGTTGGTGTCACCAGTGGTAAGAAGAGCCATGAACGGTTACAGGCCTTGTCATAGGCAGTCTTGCTCTTTGCTGGTGCCAATGGAGGCAAGATTCCGCCAACAGACGGCAACGTGTCCATCACTGCAACTGCTCTCAGAGTCAATGCAGCGAATTACTGCTGTCCTCAAATTTACAAAGGGTAGGGACATTTCCATGTTAAATTACAAATCCACGGTGCATTTATGGGACCTAATCTCCGTTAAGGTGGGCTGGGCCACACTCGAGCTGCTTGATTTCCCTCGTCTGGCTCAGCCCAACTTGCGAGAGATCAAGTCCCATATAATGAATGCACCGTGAGTATAAAGTTATAAAAGTCTCTTCGTCATGTCTGTCATGACCCAGACTGCATGTCAATAACAAAGATTATCCGAAAATTGTACCCATACTTTGTCAATATGATGAATATTCAGAATGGAATATTGAGATTTCCGGTACGTACTCACGCACATCACTCACATTTATGGAGAAGTGTCTTTTGTTATCTATTAAATTAGACCTTACAATTATCCCACTAAGCGCACCACAACGATTTGTACCAAGCGACATTATTTACGGAAAGCACTGTATTCACTTCACAATGCAACTTTTTCACAATTCCCCGCGTACAGCGGACAGCGGACATCACGAATAAACGGGGCCAAAATGATTTTCTTCATCATGTGACCTAAATTGAGACCTTTGTGGCATGATGTAGCCTTTGAAATCATGTCGGAAATTATCCATAGTCAATCGTCTCCTGTAAGTGCCTTCACCGACAAAAATTTCAACCCAAAAAAGTGATTCAAGCACAAAAAGATCTTTAAAAACATATCTGCCTATCAAACGCGAATGTAGCGTAGTTCTTGAAGATTGTTTAACTGTAGTTCTAAAGTGACGAGCTCACGTAACAACTCGCTACAAAGTAATGTTCTCATACATGAGTTCAACACCTTTCCCCTCTATTTGAAAGCACAAGTATGCCAGGTTCAAGGAACATCAAATCTGCGTGGTATGTTCTCTACCAAGTTGTATGTACAGGGTTATGCAACAGTTCAGAAAGTTAATAAAAGGGCCAGAATTGCATTACGCAATTATTTCATGAATATTTTATCAGAAGTTGACATGGCAATGAGGAGAAACGATTCCAGGTCTCAAATTTTAAAATGACCACCCTTTTTTGCAATAACATCCATGATATGGCTGTGGCCTCATGCGGCACGGAGGGTCTCTTCTAGACGAGGTTCCTCTCCTTGATGAGGGAAGCCTTCACAGTGTAAATGTTCGGGGGGGGGGGGCGCCCGAGGCCAGGGTTGGTGCTCCCCCTACCCACCCACTCACCCGGGGGGAGGGGGGAGCGCAAACCCTGGCCTCAAGGATGAACTAAATGGAACAGTCCATGACATTAACGTCAGGGTTAGAAGGAGGCCACTGAGACTTCGTCCAGAGACCTGGAAAATTGACCTCGGAGAAGGTCTGCTCGACCTTCGCCGAGGTGGGGCTGGAACATCCCAGCAGAGGGTCCTCGCAGACCTTAGACCTCAGCGTGCCCGCTGCTAGGCCGATAGGTTGTCTCCTTGTACCTTTTTGCATCACCTTTCTGCTTTTTTATGTACAGAGCTCGTCAGGATTGGTGCGACAGGTATGGTATGACTTGTCATGACAAGAGTTGCATCCTGCTCTAGCACATTTCGCCCCAATACTCCTGCAATGATAGACAACAGTCTCAAGTACAACTGCAATATGGCAATATTTTTTTTCACTTGAAACACTCCTTGCCATTCTTTATCTCCAGGGTGCCCCTGACCCTCTGCCGCTGCAGAATCCGGTAGACAGTTGTGATCTGTGAACACCCATGAACTTGCAGACCTGATTCACAGTTTTTCCTGTTCAAATGGCGAAAGACTTCCTGCCTCTGAAAGATGGTTAGGTTGGGTGGCATCACTCCATAGCCACTAAAAGAGAGTCCGTGCAAAGCTCCTCAAAGTCTCCAACTTCAACCTGATGTAGCACTGTTGTTTGTTGTCTCATTGTGTTCATTTTTCTTTTTGCAGCCGGCAAACAGTTGAGACAATTTATTCAAAGTGGGAATTTCAAATATAAATGTGAAGCTACTGGCTTATTGCTAATTTCCAAGTCGCACCAATCCTGACGAGCTCTGTCCGTGCTAACATTGTTCTTCTTCGGGCTGATGTCGGGGCTGGAGTGAGTGACCTCCGCGTTGCAGTGCCACCACAACCTTACGATCCAGCTTCTCGTTTACGGTACACATGATGCAGTTACTTTGTTTCAGTTTTGTATCCCTTAAACCTTTCAAGAGCCAAAACTTTGGCGGGAAATTAGAGTTCTTGAGCAAGTTATGAGCCTTACCGTTGAAGTACCTGAACTTTTGTATAACCCTGTATGGAGCACACATACTGCATTATGCTCAGGGTGCGGGAGCGCACAGTAAAATTAAATTTAAATTTGCCAGTTTGTGCACGTTCAGCAGCAACGGGCATCCTTTCTGTTCGTCTTCCCTGTTTCGCTGTACCTCTCACCACGTCACGACTGAAAAGACAGAGAATTGCTCAACACTCAAACTGACAAGAGGTGGGGATTTCCTTGGACATCATGAACAACATCGCATAAGAGGCTACTGGTGGTGGTTCCAGGAGAGGGACACGTACGAAGTGCGAGGGCCGTATTTAGGTCAAGGCGAAATTTTTCGACTACAGTACAGTATGTTCGGTTTCTTTTACTGCAATATTCTGTGACAATATGTACAGAAATCTCAGTATTTTTGGAAGGAGCCGATTACATAACGTTAGTAGACAGACGAAATAAACTGTCAGATTTCCGTCTGTCAACTCTGCCTTCGCTTGATTGCCCCTAGTCCTCTTCTGACCATCTGCCAGTACCAGGAAGAAGGTCCTTTTCTTTAACCAGTACTTCATTTTTGTCTGCCAATTCTGCCCTAATCTTGAGATGCCCAGGCCATTCTTCTGCCAATAATACATTTCCTTCCACCTCCACCACCACCCTGCCGGTGGGTTCCAGCAAAAAAAATCGCACTTAATCCAAAAGAATGGCGTGAAATTACAAATTGCCTGGCCGCAATTCGCTTTGACCCTTCCGAGGCCTCCGAAGCCCTAAGACAATATGAGGTTATATTGTTCAGGTCAATATATATAGTTAGTGCGTGTGTGTCTCTCTGTCCTGCTTTTGCGCGGCCCATGAGCGCGAAGCACGTGATGGCGGACGCAGCGCTTCAATTATCGCCATTCTCCCCACCCAACGAAGTGGGGACCGCGTAAGCCCTAGTTTTGATTAAAATTCTCTTTCTTCGAGTGCATCTTACGCAAGATGATGCGCGTTGTTGTCGCCCTTGGCCTAGTCGAGTACCCACTTCGCGCTGTTATCCAACTACCGCATGCACAATACGGATTTCGCAGTAACTTGTGAATTGTCGAGCTTGAACTTCTTTTTGACCTAATGCATAAATTATATGTGGCCACACGCGGGGATGCCTCCCCCACTCCCCCAAATGGCAAAGGGCTCTTTTGAACTATTAACGAGCAGGGAAGCTTTTAAACTTCTCAAATCGCCGAAAAGACGTAAGTAACTTTCTTACACAATCAATGCAGCTCGCAGACTCCCCAAGAGCACAAGTACGTGCAAATATGAATGGTAAGTTTTTAAATCAACCGTTCGGACCATTCGTCCCCACTGCGTGGACAGTTTTCTTACTTTTAATTGCTATAGTTAAGCTCGAGAGATTGAAAGAGCGCAGAGCTCTATGTGGAGGGAGCGTAAGAACTCACGAGGCAGAAGGGGTTGGGTTTCTCCCACTTTAGGTAATACTTGTATATTCCCTTGAGCGCGGTCCTCGCTGCCGATCTCGTATTCAGCGGAAAATTCCCTTGTGCGCGGGTGAACATGAATATTTCATAACCATGTTGCCCTGTTTCAAGTCCTTCACCATGCATGATAGTGTCAATAGAAGTACATCTATGTACTTCTGTATCTTGGAACTAATCTAATAGCCGCGAGTGCTCGCAATGTGTGCTGTACTTTTCGCATGCATCTCATCGTCGGTGGTAGTAAAGACTACGTCACAGCTGACCGCTTGACCAGCCTTGGTCTGGTTTGAGCACCAAACGGGGACGGCCCGGCTTGCATTGGCGTCATGTAACCACAAAAGGCATGAATATAATGTGACGGAAATGTGTTTTCTCGCAGATTATACAGAAGATGAGTGAAAGCAGCATCGCCCTAGAGAGCGGTTGGGCTCTGTTCTCAGCTCTACTTCTCACTCCAGCCATAGTTGGTCCCAACGTCCTCGTCATGCTCCTGTTCTTTCGCTTCCCTCGCGTCAGGACGCCGTCAAATGCAATCTTGTTCTGCCTGGCCGTGGCTGACCTGTTGCCAGGTTTCTGGCTGCCGCTCTACGCCCTGTCAAAGGTGATCGGGGTCTCCGGAGGCGCAAAGAGCGATATATCATTGCAAGCGCTGTTAGCCACTGCAGAGATGGCCACCATCCTCTTCGTGGCGGCGGCCGCCCTAGACAAAGCTGTGTCGCTTGCACGCCCGCTCGACTACGTGCAGTTGGTCACAGGCCGCAGACTGATTGTCCTCTCTGTACTCGCCTTCTTGACAGCAGCGGCCGTCGGTGCGTTCTCCGCTGTTTGGGCCTCCATCGAGGCCCGTTGCTGCATCGTCGTCTCTGCCACAGTCGCCGCTGGCTTCCTCATAACCCTCTGCTACGCTTACGTCTACTCTGTGGCTTCACGGCACGCACGCGACATTCGCCGTGTACAGTCAACTGTGCGCGCCAAGGAATTTGGCGACACCAGACACAACACTACGATCATGAGGGCTCCGCTGCCGCTGGAGATGCCTTCCATGATGTTGTCACCGCTCCCGCTGAACTCTCATCAGCCAGCGCCCTCCGCTGCCGCGGCTTCCCAGTCGTCGTCGCTACGGAGCATTATCCCGGAGACTCCAAAGAGGAGCTCCAAACTGAGCTACTCCTCGACGCTGGCTCTGACCGTGACGGTCTTCCTGATCTGTCGGCTACCCGGTATAGTCTACGAGCTGACACTGATCGTCAATGTGTCCGAAGAAGAACAGGAAAATGGCGTGAGCAGTGAAAATCATTACTTTGATGTGTTGAGAGAGCTCTCTCGATTGCCATTTCTAGTGAGTTGTGCAGTCAATCCTTGGTTGTATGCTTGTCACAGTCAGGATCTCAAGCAGTTCATGAATAGGCAATTGAGGCGCCAATTTGCGTGGCTCATTGTTGCCCCCCGCATCATAAAGAGCCAGAGAGACATGAGAGCGACCTCGACCAAGCCGAACCACCACCGCCAGCTGGCCTCCCTGGAAGTGAAGAAGGAAGTCACTGCTACCGGCGGCATCGGCGTAGGCGTGGGGGCGCAAATCAATCTGCCCATCTTCAAAGTCGTCAGTCCCACCAGTTGCGCAACCCCAAGACTGGAGGAAGACATTGAGACAGCTTTTGCAGGAGAGACCAAAGAAGAAAACACCGCTAGCCAAAAAAGTGCCCCGGGAGTTTTGACAACAGAAAAGACTAAAGCCGAAGTGATAAGGACATGTCCGAAAAACGCAGTCGAAAGTCGTGGCTTTCCGACAAAAGCTCGTCGCACTGTGGTGTTGGTGGCCAAACTGCCAATTATCACCTATTGGGTGGATCCACGCTCCAAAAGTCATGGAGAGAGACTAGCAACGTCAGTGTGAATTACCACACGTGCATCTAAATGTTCTTTTACTCTCTTTTGACGTCCCCTTATGAACACATCAACAAGTTGTATTCTTAGGCTTATGATGCACTGAACAGAATTTTCTAAGTGTTTTGCGCATGCTGCATAACAATAAAAAGACCATATACTTATACGCAAAGCGCCACAAATTTTGACTGAACTGGCGTGGTAGAGGCTCGGTAGCAACCCTTCCATCCACCTCCCCCGCAAACACTACTGCTGCCCTCTGTTGCAGGGTGGATCAAACCTCTCTGGATTGTCACGTTTCGTTGACCATCAATCACAGATCTCTCTTATCTCTTCTCGATCCTTCATTCAACCTTTGTGTGCGAATTAGCACGCCCCACCCCTCTTCACACCTCCGTCCATTGTTCGCGGTCACTCAGTCCAGCCTCGACCCCCGCAAAACCGCCGCAGGCTCTACCCTCTTCCACCCTCAGGCGATTCCTGACTGCCCCCTGGCCGTTTTTTTTTTTCCATTGAACCCCCTATCCAAACATCACCGCCCACTCCTTTGTTATCTGCTACCTGTTGCTCGTAGCGTAGGGCAGTGACCGCAGAATAAATTAGCATACTGCGGGGGAGGAAAGGGTTGAGAACTCAGCGGGAGGGGGGGGGGCAGCCCCCACCCCGGGGGGCACCCCCGTTCTGCACAGCCTCGGGGCAGAACGCAGTTGTGATGGTCATCGTAGCGGAACGAAAGGGTTGTCGAGATCGTCAGATTAGAGCAACACTGCGTGACAGACACAACAACAGAAGACTAATGATGAGTAATGAAGCGGAGACAAGGAGAATATTACTCTGCCCACCCGCTAGATGGAGTTTTCGCCAGAGGTAACACGAAGCTACTAGAACACCTTCCACCTGATGTGTAGTAGCCTGTGAGGTACTTGTCCGTGTACTATACTCACTCATTGATAGTGTAGAGGACGAATAAAAGCTTTAAAAGGAGTAACTTTTGGAGTCGGAAGAGCTCTTTAGACCCTCTTCTGAAAAGGTTTCAGCTGTCGGTGACACTTTGACGTCTGTGTATGTGGGTGTGTCAAGCTTGCAACAAGTGATCTGAGCAGCAGAACGCTTTTCCCAACCAATGTCGTGCTACTTTTTTAACCACTCTTGCATCCTATTAACTCATGCTCTTACTGAAGCTACCGCATTTTAGCCAGACTGAAGACCTTGATCTTCCGACAAGTGCATAATGTACATCATTAATGCTGCTTAAAAACTTATTGGCTTTGATGCAAAGAGGCCAGGGAATTAAATGAATAGAAGCCAAAGAAAGAGCCGTAAATGTAAAAGAGTTTCTTTGTCACAGGTTGACGTCACAATGACTGGTCCCATTTAACTCCAACTTCCAACTTGATGATTGTCTATGACCCAGAGAGTGTCCTTGAAGAAAAAAGGTATTTTTTCCAATTAGAATCCATGAATTTTTTTTAGCCCTTTCAGCCAATTTTTGCCTGCGCTGCCTGATCTAGCATTCACCTTGATGGCGGATGCACCTGCTAGCAAGAGGTAAACGGAAGTCTATATGGATAGACGCAATTTCTGGCGAGACCGTGAGGGATTTTCTTCCAGTCATCCGAGATTAACATACAACTATAATGTAAACCGTGCATCATTGAGAACCCTATTTTGAATGCGGCAAAGGAAAACAGAGTGTATACACGATTACTTATGAGAAAAGAATGATTCGAGAGCACTGACAATAGTGGGCTTGACAGCATTGGCAAGTTACAATATAATAGCAAAAGGAAGACTTCCTTTTCAGTACAGTTCTGGGTCCATCTGGGTCAAATGGACAAGAAAAACCAAGGGTGTGAAGCAAAAGAGAACGACGATACCCTAGACGTTGTACGTAAAGTCGGTTTTGGCTTTTCACACGTCCAACTTCGGCCAAAAATTAGGTTATCGCAAAAATGTCCTGCTGGCCGCTTTCTACTTAATGGCGTTTTGTTTCGTAAACTAATTTAAGCTGGCGCTGAGAAGCTAAAAAACGGATTACTAACTCTAATTATGACATTCATTAGCTCTGAAATCTGTCTGGAGAGGGCTGCATTACGCTGGATGATGCTCCAACGAGTCACTGCTGCCAGTGGTCAGATGCATGCATCGGTGGTCAAACGTTCATTGACGTTGCCTTCTGATGGACGGATGTAACAGGACATGTGATGAAATGCGTGTGTGAACATTTTGAAATTTCCTTCAACTAGGTGACCAGCATGAGCGTTGTCCACCCCACCCACACTTTTCCTAGGACGTAAGGAAAATAAAGCACTGTGTAAGCGACTTTGAGTTTTGCAGCAACCCTAATCTTAGCACAACTTGAACGCTGACGAGACATGTGCAGAGATTGAAAGTTGACTGTTCTTCGGACAAAAAATGCAATTGCTTAGGATCATCCCAGTACGCTGAACGCGTCTTATGGCGACAATGGCATGTGGCTGTGCCAACCAAGGATTTAAAGCACCTTAGACTGCATTGCTTGCGCCTAATGAGTCCCCAGGACTGCGAGATGAGGCACTGATATCTCCTGAAAAGGCGCCAGGTCGAATAGCTAAAAAAGCACTATTTCGTTCTCAAATTGCAACGATTGCGGCTAGGACGAAGTCCGAGCATCAAGGACACAAGCATCAACTGCAGGGCCATGCCAATTTAGTGCACTTCATTCAGCGGCAAAGCTTTGGTCATGTTGACTAAATCGGAGTTCCACTGTGCTAAGCTCAAACCCCTCTTCTCTCTTAAGCGCCTCCCGACAGCCTTGAGGGATTTGTCTCAATCTTCGTCGAATGTTAGCTGTCCAAGGAATTATAATTGCATTTACCTACATATATGTAAGCGCTACATAAGCACTGCAAGGTGGATCCAGCTCTAACACACGTCTCTGGCGCAGAAAGACGTCTTGTGGGCGAAATGACGACGTCATAGAAAAACTTTTCTGCTGGTGAAGGGAGCCGGCAATGGAGGAAGAAACCGAGAAATTCTCAGACTCTGCTCCTCCAGTGAATTCCTGCTCAACTTAGATCTGAAGTGGTGAATCCCGCAGTACGTGATTGATATCAGTCCCAGTGGCTCAGTTTGAACAACCTACGCCAGAATGATACGACAGCAGCTGACAGCAGCCTTGACAGAAATTAAAATATGCCTGCGGTGACGTCAGATGAGGGAGAACTTTTGAGTTGTCTTAGTTTTGGCAATCTTCACGCCGGCTGGAGATTATTCACCGTTTTGCAATCAGCTCCGGTCACATGATTTTCTGGTCCGGAGACGTCAGACTGTCGAAATTACATCCATCCACCACATTATATGCACCATAACAGATGTTATTTTGAAGGAGCTTTCAAGCTGCTCGTGATCAAGAAATCTGTCCTAGTCCGTGATTTCGAGCTTGGTTATCATGTGGTTCTCATTGGTGAGAAAGAAACGCACTATAGTTGGTGGTTTACTGGTTCATACGATTTCATTTCCTCATGGATGGAGCTGAAGCCTGAGGGTGTCGGTGGGCCTTTCAGTAGTCAAGATTCTTGTGCGGAGGGATAAGACAGGATATCAAACGTCAAGCTGAAGTATTAGTGAGTCTACGTAGTGTGCACAAACACACGCAGTCATTCATCAAGCTCTCCAGCTTCAGTTCTTGCAAGGTCTGCTACGGAGGACTTTGCGGCTCGTCCAAGCAAGTAACATAGTTGCGATAGGAGATATGATAAGCCAGATTGGCATTTGGTTCTCTCAAAAAAGGACCCGGCAGGGGTGTTTCCACCTATAGTCCTTAATAATTTCTTGAGGATTGTCCTCGAAAATGCCGCAAGTCCTTCAAAGACATCCTGTCCTTGTTGGTGTTGTTGTGTCGCCAGAGGTTCGGTTTATTTCTACGAGACGAGCAAAGGAGGCCAGCACAGGGTACTTCGGTTTCGGTGCTCATTGGGCTGACATCGACAATACTGAGGCGCTCCGAGGAGAAGTGGGCGAGGAAAGAGATGCATTCCAACGACGCCGAGCTCTCCTCCATGGAGATCAGCCTGAGGCGATACCTGAATGAAAAACAGCAAGAGATTCATGCGGTGCACGAGGCGTGCAAGTTGAGCAAGACTGCGGCTTACGCGGTAGCCGAGGACGCTTATAACGAGCTGCACGCATTCGCAAAGTCCATCCTCGACTCAGCGAAGAAAGTTGTGGATGAGCGCATAGCGCTGCGCAAGAACGCCTTGCAGGAGGCCAGCAAGAAGATCAGTGACATTGAGTCGGAGTTGAGCCACATGCGAAGTTTCATCGACAAAATAAGGACAGGCGGCGACAACGTCGAGAGGGAGGACAGCGAATGCGCTGCGCTCATGAAGAAAATCAACTTGATGAGGACCGAAGCGGACGCCTCGTTTGACCGGGAGGATGACGTCATGGTGAGTTAAGCATGGACTAAAAGAAAGGCATAACTCCGGGCTCTCACAACTCGAGAGAGCGTAATAGCCGGAGTATTTTTGCAACATATGCTCAGCTTGTGTGAGCCCGGCTTCAGGATATGGACTAAGCTATGGACTATGGCTTCAGGACTAAGTATTATGTATAAAAGCACAAGAGAGCTAGCTACATGTAGTCCCTCCCATCAATTTTGCAGGTGGTTTAACTGTTTGCCGCTTCTCTAACGTCTAAGGACGGAGTTACTGATTGTTCAACCAAGGAGGGACAGCTGGCCGTTGTAATATTTACTCGTGGGCTTGTGTACCTAACTAACACTTCATGATGTATCTTTTCAGCCTTGCGATGTCCTGACGCTTCGCAAGACTGATGAGTTCGACGAGCATCTACGCGCGAGGTTTAACTCTCTCTTACGGATGGAATTGCATGGCATGGTGAGCGCAGACTTCAGGCTTCGCATGATATCTGCCAAAGACGTGCCAGGATGGGGCAGCTTTGCCGATGACAGCCATTTCATTTGGATTGATGTCTCTGTTATTGCCTCCGTAGGAGGAACGAAGACAATGTCTAAGGTACAGTACGAAATTCTTTGCCACCACTGAGCTTAACACGCTGAAGTGCCGGATTCTCTGCGAAGTTGGACCGTCCGGCTCAAGTGATGCTTTGCTTGTTTTTGGCAGGTGTTAATGCGGGAGTTTACCGTGTATCTGGAGGGTTCAGATGGAGTGGTCGTGAAGCATGCCAAGTTTGACGAGCTGGTCATCAATCGGGACGTCGTATTCAGGGGAAAGGAAGGATTCTGCTTCAAGCTTGACATGACGGAGGCTATAGGTCATGACTCAATCTTGCGCGTCTATTTCGGATGTGACGAGATCAAAGGTTCACCGCAGGTGATCTGCCAAAATACTGTACTGTACATACAATTAAGTAATGTTGGTTCCAACGTCTTGCAGATGCTATCGTTCCGCCTGAACAAAAGCTTTCGGATGGACCAGCTCCCCAACGTTGTAAGACTGCTCCTTGAAGACGACGACACTAATAAAGTGGTGGAAGGCGTCGAGGAAAATGGAGCACCCAAGTCGGATACTGAAGCTACTGATGCATTGTGGAAGTCTCTTCATGCCAACGTAAACGTGACCCGCGGCGTTGCATGCGGTGACCTCGATGAATCGGATATGCGTTCCATGGGCTACTTGGACCAGACGAACAAGTTCAACGGCGGAGGGCTAAGTGCAGTCGCTGAGGAGACGTCAGCTGCGTCTTCTGAAGGTGCCCCAGATACTGCAACGACTGCTGGGTGAGACACTGATGGTATAATCAGTACGAGAATAGATAACTTTAATGTACACTTGAAGTACATTGGTGTACTTGCACGCATGCACATATCCTCGTAGTTGAGAATTAAAATTTATTCTAGGTGCGTAGATGTACTCATGTTGGCTGGTACCTTTTCAGGAGCTTTATGATATACTCGATGTATCCACGACTTTCTAAGTTATATGCGAGACTCTCACAATAGCCTCTAGACATCTAACAATGAGTCGGGTGCCTTTATAAAGCTACAGTGTAGTTGTCCTTTTTCAGCTCACGGCAGACAAAAAAGCGCTGTCTGTACAGAAGTGATTACCGGCACTTTTCTTCTTTCATTTGGAGCTTCGCGGCCTTTTGTTTTACTGGAGTCACGGTGACTAAAGTCAAGATGTTGCATTAAATGTACTTTCATATTCCAGAACAGAGTCCCAACAACGAGACCAAGCTCCAGTGTTGAGCAGAAACCGCCACTTGGACTTGGGACCCCAATGTTCACCACTTCGTTCCGATCAACTCCCTCTAGACGTTGCCTCACCGCTCACACCCATCCCGGCCGTTCTGGACAATGGCAACGGTGTCGCTGCTGAGACCAACACCCGTGCGGCCAGCGGCAGCGGTCACTTCACGCCCAAATTGGCATCTACTCAGATCAACAAGAACTTGGAGGAGAATCTGCGTCTCTTGCAGCAGCAGCCTGATTATGAACACGAAGGACAGGGCGAAGTACAAGAGGAGGTGGAAAAAGCATTGCTTGACAGTGCTCCAGGGCGTAGAATTGAAGAGTTCCAGAAGAATTTGTCGGGCGAGGGGAAGCTGGTGAGTACGACTGACTTAGGGGGCAAGCTGGTAGCATGATTCACTGATGAGTTTCATGTGTTGGTGGAGTACCCATTTCAATCCATGTGCAAGAGCAATTCAAACAGTTGTACCACAACCGTGATCACATGGAACCAATTTATTTTGTACACAGAAGTTCTCCCTAACGTTACTGGATTTTAGCCCAGGGATATAGCCAACAAGAGCGTGAGCTTTCACCCGGAGACCACAATCTTGGACTTGATGAGAAATGGGGACTCGAAGAACGGAAAGGACCTCACCCTCAAAGTTCTTATGAACAATAGCAATGAATACAACTCAACCCTTATGCAGATGCTAGAACAAGGCCAAATAGTTGAGGGTGAGTGGGTACCTCAAAGTACTACCTGCTGCAACACAGAGATCATATTTTTCCTGTTGAAGGACAAGTCACATCTGTTGGTCGGACGAAGACCAGGGACGGCGAGCAGAGTTTGAGCAAGAACCTCCTGCAGATGCAGCAGCAACAACCAGTGTTGATTAGGAATAATAATAACGTCTCAGTGTGCGACTCCTCGGACGAGAACGACATGGTCGACAAAAACTCTGCAACCTCAAAGGAAGACATGTGCCATGATGATACAAAGGGTAACTAACCCACAACTGGGCGGTACATTTACTTGTAACTCAATTTCGTTGTCTTGTTTTATTCCTTATTCACCTGCACAGCGACTTGGCAAAGTCGAGGGAATCACGAACAAACCCTCGAGGTTTCCATCGCACCTCCTTCGCCATCAGAACAAAGCAACTGGGATATCACCGGAGAAGTCAAGAAAGGCAAGGTCCCGGAGTTCAATCTCGCGGACCTGAAGTTCAACCTGGTGTTGATCAAGTCTTTTGAGATCCATGGCCTGCCACAGAGCATTGCTCGAGATCCAAGCCCCTCCAGCGAGCTGACCTATGTCACTGACGTGGAGAACAACGTGATTCTTCGGTTCAAAGGATTTCAGTCGCTCGGTCGGTACTGGAGACTTTCTTTTCCAAGTAATGATAGCAACATCCTTCTTTGTTTCATAGGCGTTTGGGATATAAATGCCTCTTTCTTTGCTCCCCGTTACGTCCTCTGTCTGCCCAAGGACGGCCGGGTGGTGGTGCTGGACAATAAGGCTCTCTATGTATTCAAACGCAACGGGAAACTCCACAGAACACTTTTCAAGGGTGAAGTAGACGGATTCAGAGGACTCACTTACGATGCTACCTATGGCAGGCTCGTCACCACAGAGACAAAAAACGGTGTCTCCTACCTCACGTTTATTGACCACGACAGTCAAAAAGATGTGGTTATGCAGTAAGTTCATTCTGGTAGTCTGCTTACACCACGAATGCAGCGTTTAATCATTGACCTTTTTAGGATACCCCTGGAGCCGACAAGAGGTCACCAAAAGTCAAAAGTTCGTTACCTGTCCTGTAACGGCCAGAACGTGTACACCACAGACGTTGGACTGGGGGTGCTCTACGTGACGAACCTGAAAACCAACGAAACTAAGGTCTGCAAGAGTCAGGTGGACGGGTCCAACAGACTGAAAAACGCCATGGGTGTCACTGTTGACCCTGCAGGTAGGATGTGAATGTGAGTGAGTGCCCACCTCTTCCTGTTGGCACTACATTTTATTCACGTAGGCAACGTTCTTGTGGCCAGCGCTTATCACGGTCACATCGAGTTGCTGACCGAGGAAGGGGAGCATATTCGAACTCTGAAAATACCCAAGCTGGAAGTACCATCTGGCATCAGTCTGGACAAGCGAAGCCTCTTTGTGGTGGACGCGGCCACCAAGAACCTGCACTCTTACTCAGTCGCCGAGACGGAATTATAACTTGCTTGACATGGTGGGAGGATAACCGCCCCATAAATTGAAATGTTGTAGAGAACTTTTTTTGCGCAACTGTACGCGCTGTTTTATCATCTGTCTGTATTTTTATCCTATAAAATTCAAGACTCTTGAGCATTTGTACTTTCGCCTCTGCGTTGCAGTTTCATTCCGCGTGCGCGCATGTGGCACACATGGCACAATGCACGGTCCGACTGGCAGTGAGAGCTTGCAGAAGAGGCCTCATTTCACCTGAGTGGAGAAAAGAGCCAATTTCTTAACGTCAGCTTGGTCTCTCCAACAAGCGTTGTAGATGCCTAGACGAGTTATACCCATACCTCCTGACTAGTATGACTGGTGCGAATAACTCCCTTCATTTCATTATGGCAAGTCGCTACAGAGGCTTGTGTTGCAATTGCTCGTGTTAATACTGTTCTGTGACTTCCTGCACGCTCTACCCATGAAGCACCAGGAGTCCAATCGTGCTCACGTTGAAGGGAGAAGTAGTTCTGCCAGCATCGGCGATTGGATCATCCCTCCAAGCAGAGCTGCACCCAACCCAGACTCGTCCAAATCTGCTAACACCGTGATCGTATCTGACGCCTTAGCTGACCTCAGCCAGACGTTCTCCAATGCGTCCGTAGCTCTCCAGCATCAGCTCAGAAATGCGTCGTCCTCCCTTCAAGAGCAGCTTCACGTAATGCGCTCAAAGTTCATGGAAGATATTTCCTCGGCCATGATGCCGCTGGAGGAGACAAACAAATAGGACAGAGTCTAACTTGTGAGTCAAAAATACGATGCATACGGTTGTATATGGAAGCATGAACAGAAGTGTATCTTTGTATGCTTCCAGACCCTTGGACACACCAGGTTTCTTCGACTCATTCTCCATTGTCAGCTCTTTTCTCTCTCAAATTTCTGACGAGATCTTCTCGAACACCGACGAGACTGTCGACTCTACAACTATCACCAGTGCTATTGGGAGGCATGACACTTCCCACGAGGTGCGGGAGAAAAGCGAGCCGTGTCAATCGCTACCAAGCAAGCCTGATTGCACTACTTAGCAAATGCATCACTGTTGACTCGCTCATACCGCGTGGCTTACAATTAGCTTGAACCTACTCATCCATCTTCAAATTGCTCTAGCTGCCGAAAGAAAAAGTATCCGGTCATATCAAAATCAACAGGGCGAGCTCGTGTCATTTTCACTTTTCCACAAAAGGCTCCCTTTTTATCTCCACCTTGATCCACATTGGCCGACGCAATGTTGGCCTCCAGTGGCCTCATCACACGCCGGTGTCATTTCCGTGCTGCGTGGTGAACATTCTTGCATTGCCCAATCACAAGGAGTCGCGGTAACTCACTGTATTGACCTCACTGTTGCGTCGCGTGCGATTAACCTGGAAAGTTCATGTAATTCAGAAGAATCGCTGAACTTATCAAAACAGGCAGAAAACTAGAATTTAGATAATGATCACGACCACTGTTTTTAACGATTAACTAAACGCTAGCACACCACGCACACGGGCGAGAGGAAAACATTTGGAGTTAGATTGTGTGACAATTCTTATGCATAAGTAAACATTACTGGTTCAAGTATGTGTAGCACACATTTCAAAAAAAGCTGCTGTCACAGGAGTGCAAAAAGTACAAGTGGCAAGATGAGGTTGTCCACCTGTACCGTGAAGGCCTCAACCAGAGACCCAATGATAATGGGGACGTACAGATGAGTCCACTCCAAGTCTTGTTAGAATCTGGCAGTCTGGTGCGCCCCAACCTGGAGCTGTCCACCACGCTAGCAGCCGAGTCCCCCAAGCCAACTGCCAGGACAGCGCTGAGCAACTGTGCTGCAGAGGACTGACCTAGGTTGTGGCAGAGCCAAAGTGGGAGTGAGCAACCACTGAGAAGATAAATGGGTGTGAGGATCAGCTGGCCTTTGTCCTTTTCATCTAGAAAGACAGAGAGGCTACTTGTAAGGTACAATGCAAATGGTTTGATGTTGTAAAAGCGCATCGATTCAAGTATGATTAAGATGCAGAGAGCCACAACAGAGGAAGGGTGTGTAAAGACAGGGTCCACCACAATTCCTAGGGTGAAAATGGCCAAAGCAAGAGCATGGAACCACTTCCTCACTTTTGTTGTGATTTGGTCCTGATTCTTGCTCTTGCCATTACTGCTGACAATGCTCACAGCAGTAACGACACATATCACCCAAGAAGTGAACAGTCCCAATCTTGTCCTGGATGAAGTCACCAAGCTCCAAACCCAGGAAATGGGATTATGACATAGTCTCGACCACAAATAAGGTAGAGTGAGAGCACTGAGGAATCCAATACTTGAGGCAACCAAAGCTGCAGTCTTGCCCACCCATCCAAATGCAGGAAACATCGGGAGAGCACAAAAGCAAATGCAAGAGATCAATCCTGACTTGACAATGATGCTGAGACTGCCTTCCAGGGTGGACTCATCATCCAACCCATAGAACAGAGACAGCAATCCTTCGAAGAAAAAGAGCGTCAATGCTTGAAGCACAATGCACCCCTCGCCAAAGGTAAAGCTTTGTGGCCACAAGCAGAACCGATATGGGAGTTTGATGAAGTAAAATGCCAATGTCACAGTCGCCGCCACCTTAGTACCCATCTGAGAGGGCAGATCTGAGTTCACGAAAACTGTGAGGGAGCCTCAGAGACCTAAAACCAGGGTCATGAGGATTTGGAAGTGTCTGAATTTGAGTGGTGGTGGTGAAGGTGGGTCTCTCTTCAAACTGATCTGTCGTTGAATTTGGGCTTCCTTGGACACTGATCTCTCAAACAGGTCACTTACGATGCTCTGGATGAAGTGTCGAAGGTCACCTCGCCCGCCTGATGATTCACCAACTGAATAGACATGGTAGAAGGTATTGATCAATAATGCCCAAGTCAAGAAACATGACAAAACAAGTGTCGTACGCTTTAGGAGCAGCTCAGTGGTGGCGATGCTGCCCTCAAAGGCAGACCACAGTGCAAAGGGCACAAGCAGGCAGCACCAAACACCTCGATGAGACTGAGTGCGCAGTTGTAGGTTGATGGGTTCATTCACACTCATGGTGGTCACTCTATGTAAAGCATCCGGGAAATTCTTCACAGCTCTCTTTAGTCCAGGGTAAATATCCTGGCACTGATGTCATCCAGCAGCCAATCAATGCCTCGTAGAAGGTTCTCACCAGTGACTGCACTACATCAAATGATGCGCCAGTGGTGGGTCTTGACTGATCTCAAGTCAAGGATCTGCAAAGGAATGAAGCCAAATTTAGTCGGCAAAGCATTGTGACCTGTGTGTGACCTTGAGACTTTTTTCTCCAAGTCTGAGGATCAGCTTACTCCATGCAAGTTATGTCTGGCAAGGATCCAGAGTACAAATCAGGAACAAAAAGTGTCATCTGTACTTGCCTCCTTGATCTCGTCAGCAGAGAGGGCACCAGGCAGATCCTGTTTGTTCGCAAACACTAACAACGTTGCTCCCAACAGCCTCCACATGCAAGCCATGAGAAAGCCATGATCAGAGCAATCACAGGAGAAACATGCTGTGTTTTTACAGTGTACTCCGGTTGTACTGTGTACCTTGGGCCAGGGCCCTTTAGATAACATAAGAGGAGTTCTGGTATATCTGGAGTATACTGTAAATTTATGGATCATTCTACTAACCTCCTCTTGGAGCAACTGATGCAACTCCTTCTTGCAGTCGTCCAATCTCATTTTGTCTGCAGAGTCCACAACCCAAATGAGTCCATCGATTGTCTCAAAGTAGTTGCGCCAGTAGGAGCGCAAAGACCTTTGACCACCCACATCCCAAATGTTGAGGCTGAAGCTAGAACAACGTGAGGGGAAGGTGATATTTCTTCAAGTTCTCGGCTAACAAAGGTCTGCCATACCTTCTTACCCCTTGTGCCCCAGAGTCTTGATGTTGAAGCCGAGGGTAGGAGAGATGGTGTGGACATCCTCTCCATTGAACTTCTTAAGGATAGTAGTTTTGCCGGCATTACCCAAACCTCTGAAAGCACGTGCGAGAGATACTTTTATTCAGAAGGAGGGGGAAAGGGATTGATCCGAGGACACAGCGGTCAAAGGTTGTCCCGTTCAAATGAAGGCCGCAGAACAGATTGTATCGCACTTACAGCATGAGCAGGCGGACCTCCTTCTCCTTCAGCTTTTTCAAAATGGAAAGCAGTCCCATGATGTCAAACCATAGAAAAGCTATAGAATGCTGATCAGCAGCATTTCGCCGAACAAAAGAGTCTGTTGGCATCAGCTGTCCTATGCCGGCAAGAAACACTAAAAGAGCATAACATAGACACATCAAAAATCAAGATTATTTCAAGAAGTGCAGAGAAAAAAGGAATAATTTTATTACGAGAAATCTTGCTTTAAACAAATATTTACAGGCCCTGAATGATTCTTGATCGGTGGATCGCATTTCCTTGCTTTTTCCCTACATTGTAATCGTTGAATTGCTTTTTTTGCCTCATGATGAAATATTTCTTGAAAACAAGATGAATCAAAGCCATATAATGATTGTCAATTCCTAAGTGATGGGTCCAAACAATGATGATCTTGGAGATTCACAAGAATATCTGAAGGTGTCAAGAGATCAACTTCAACAAACTTGTCGGTGGCTTTCACATCGGTTAGGGAGATTCTACTGGTAACAGCAAAGATGCTGGTCTCATCTTGTGTCTGACAGTTGGCTAGAGGACTTCCGATAATGCTTTTTCCGGCATGGCAAAGAAGTTTCATCAAGGCAGTCCTAGAAAAGATGTGATTTCTTAAAAAAGGATTGGAAAGCTAAAACCTTGAGCTGTCAGATGACACGAAGTAGGTCTTTACCATGTGCAAAATTAAATTTCTCACCTAAATTGACGTGCAGTGGGATTGTAAGCCCATCCATTTTGGGATCGAACGACATTAAAAAAATCTCCAAAAAGTCTTGAAGCAACTTGTAACATGGGAAGAAGGACATCTCCAACAAGCCAGACTCCATGTAGTTGTAGCTCCTTTGAACTGTTCTTGTGACCCCAATGAGTCCCAAAAATCAGGTGCAACGCTCAGTTTGAATCTAACGATTGGTACACCTCTTTAACCATTTGAAAAACACTGAGAATCTCATGAATATTTATTCTAGTGAGGGCACTCTTGAACCCAGAGGCTCCAGTCCCTCTTGAGTTCAAGATGTCAAAGAAGTCATTGTTGAGCTCAAAAAACTCTGCGGTGACAATGACATCATTGTCCTCAAATCCGTCTATACCATGCTCCTGCAGCCAACGAAGCGATTTTGCAGTGGAATTGCTGGCAATGGCTTGCACGGCTAGAGACACTTTCATCTTGTTTCGTTGAAAGTCAACGTGCTTTTGAGTGATCTTGTTAGCCAATGATAAGCCGTGTTGGTTTTGCAGTGCGCATAATCTTCCAATGTACATCCATCGGATATTCCCTCGTCCAGGCCATCTGAAGTATTTCATGTGAGCCAGTGCATTTCGGACAAGCTTAAACACATACGCTGGGTCGAGAACAGTCACTAACTTGGTAACATGCCTCGGGATGAGGATGATCAAAAGCTGTTTCTAAGTCCTCTGTGTCATGAGGAGTAACATTGGCACGAAGATCAGAAAAGGCTGTCACATTATGGCTTGTCCCATCCATAGCCACTGACCAAACTATGATCCCAATTTCAAATGTTCTCAGGAGGCACTCTCGAATTATGCCTGCAATGTAAAATTAGGTTGTTTGAAAACAATTTGAGAGATAATTTAAAGGTTGATGACCTGCAAGGATTCCTCCTTTATTCCTCTGGTAAGAAAATACGCAATGGGTAACTTCCAATACAGGCGATAGCCAAGAAGCATACACACAAGTGCCTCATTGGCTCTGGCGTCACCGTCACCAACATCAACAAAACTGCCGTAGTCCAGAGTACCAAAGCTTCTTCCTATATACGTGTCAAATTCAACATGTTCCTTGATGCTCATTCCATCGATGACAAGACTAACATTCTCATATTCTGAAAAAAAATCAAAAATGCCTTTCATATCAAATCCTTCCTAATGTAACTAACTCACCTTCAAATTAATGCATCAAAATTATCAAATTTGAGAAATATAAAGAACAAGGTAGAAAAAACATACCTGGATCACTTTTGTGAGCGCTGAGCTCATAAAAAGCTTCTGCCAAACAACCCTGGGAAACATTTGACAGAAGAGAGCTGATTTCGAAGAGTTGCTGGACTCGGAAGTGAGAATGCTTGAGACACAAACTTATATGCCTTTGGGCTATACAAGTACAACGTATGAGCAAAGGACTTGACTTCTTCAGAAAATATGATTGTTTTTCCCTTTTCACTGACTAGATTTCGGACAAGGGCGAGCTTCATGCCTATAAAAAATAATTTTCCTGAGGAAGTCATGATGGCAGAAAGAAAATATGTTTACCTTTATATTTCCCTAAACTTGCCATATACTCATGGTTGAGAAGGTCTTTCTGATGTAAAGCCTCCAACTCATTGTGAAGATTGATCACTTTTTCTGTCTTTCTGCGAAATGAGACGCTCAACTTGGCATCGTCAGCCAGCTTTGTTTCAAACAGGGTTCGCAAAGTCAAGTATTTTTGTCTAATAGGAAAGGGGAGACCATAAAGGCAATGTTAATCTGTCACAATAAAAATTTCATTATTATCGCACTTCATCAGTGTTTACCTGAGGGACTCAATGTCATTCTCAATGCTGTAGTTGTGATCCTTGAAGACATTGTATTGCTTCTTGACTTCAACCTGAAGCAAATATAAAATTTTAGACATACAGACTTACAGTATGGAAAGGCTTAGCAATATCTGACATTTGCAGCAACATTCTGCTGGCTCTTCGCTTTCTTCTTTGGGGGGTCAATACGAACAAGGTGTCTCCTCTTGGGTGGCTGACGAATTTGCTTATAGCTTGGAAGACCAGGAAATTGAGACGGTACTGCTGTGTCTTCGAGCCGTTTCCTTGAAGAATGTGTTGCAAAGTCCTCGTCTTTGAAGTGGATTGAGCAAATTCGAACATGCCTGGCACTGGGATCAGGAGCCCAATTGAATCGAGAGATAGCCCTTAGCCAAAAGCCCTTCTTTCCTATAACTTGAAAAACCTTAAATTTACAACTGAAATCAAAGGGTAGTATAGGAGAAGGTGATTCCTCACCTTCTCCTTGGGAATGCAATGAAATGATATTCCTCGGCTCTTACTTTCATCAGTTTCTCTATTTTTACAGTCCATGGCGCAGCATGTGGTGACCATCTTGACTGCGACGTACTTCTCACTTGAATCTTGACTGCGAAGCACTCTCGCTCGAACATCGACTGCTCCTCTCTTGCCGGCATACGACAGCTGACTCTAGTGAACAAGCAGCAGCTACAAAGATGCTGCTGATCAGCATTCTATAGAGTATTCTCCCCTCTGCCGTCGCGGCGAATCGACGGGACAGTCCCATAGAAAAGAGGGAAGAAGAACGCGCTTCCTTTATACTCTCGCCCGTCGAACGTGGGACGCAAAGTCCACAGCTGAACCAGCTGCCACTGAGCCCCAAATGGTGCCAAGCACTGTACTCGGGCCACTGTACACTGGACACCGTATGTAGACTGATCAGTGATCACGCCAGTCGTCACCAGTGAAGCTGAAGCTCGGTTGCGCGCGCGCGGATGCTTCGTTGTGTAGCTTGCTCTCTCTATACCTACCTTCTCTCTGCCGCGACCACAGAGGACGTAGAAGAGGAGAGCTTCAAGGGGAGAGCTTCGATGTCACATTACGGACCAGCAAATTCAGAGAAGGTCAACTCCAAAGAAGACCTGCCACAAGAAGTTTCATGGGCCGAATCGACCTTATTGAGCTGAGCCACAGACTTAGCAGTTACACCCAGGCCTCCAGCCTTGGAGGCAGAATGACAGCTCGTGGGGAGGGAGAAGGAGGGGTGAGCAATAGGGATGCATTCAAGTAGTCCGTGGTAGAGATGAGCAGTCCTCTTATTGATGGTGGAATATCCTAAAGTACCCGGATTTGAAAACTCAGACCCCCAACATCACTACTTAAGCTGTCATTCTGCTCCAAGCTGCCTATCAGGGATACAATAGATGGCTCTGCCAGGCTGGAGGTCTGGGTGTAACTACTAAGTCTGTGGCTGAGCCAATTCTCGTCACAGTTGCACTGCGCTCAACACAGAACTGTATTACAGGGTGCCAAGAAAGTGTTAGGACAGCAAAAATGATTCAGAACTTGGAAACGGTCAATTTTACAACGAAGTTTACTAAAGAAAATGTGTTCAGTGGACAATTTTACATATAAATCGGCACTTTTTATTCGCAATATCCTCC
>JAAUXU010170245.1_pt1 | contig 28682 bp, 22 predicted proteins | sample 7278151 | NCBI WGS metagenome assembly JAAUXU01 (sample SAMN14350113, study PRJNA611818) | marine sediment metagenome | isolation source: surface marine sediment (1.8m) | place: French Polynesia: Moorea | collected 2018-08
ATCAGGGTCACATCTACAAGGTAATAATGACATTGATAATAATAATAATAATAACAACAACAATAGCAATGAGAGTTGAGGCTCACATTCGTGAGTTCTGCCAGAAAGATTGCACTGCCAGGCAGGGAGGGATGTACCGTGCGGGCTAAAAAGCTCCCCCACACTCACAGCTTAAACTCATCTCGGCTGATATTTTTGACCCACACGATACGACGTCGATCATGCATTTGAAAGGTCGGAACGATCTGCAACTGCTGCGCCTTTTGACTCCAGCTCCAACAGAGACTGACGACATCAGGGACTTGGAATCGATCGATTCATCATGGTCCGTGTGTGATCTGCCCTGTAGAAAAAAAATAAATCTTTGGTTTTCTCTCCTTTTGACGGGAAAGAATTGTTTGAGAGCAAAGGAGTTGAAGGGAGAGAAGCCTCCGCCAGACAATTGGCCTGGGTCTTGCTACTTCAGACGTGCTCACTTGGTCTGGTCGAGAGAAGACGTCGACTCGATGCGGTTAAAAAGCCAATTTCCTTTTCTGGATCTCAGCCAGACGAATACACCAAGTATGATTCATACATAAGAGAGAGCAAGAAGAAGGAGAGCCAAGAGCAAAAGTTTTTGCTTACTTGTCGTCACTGCGGACAAGCCAAGGATGGCATCTTGATGAATCCACAAGTCCTGTAAGTGCAAAAACTTTTATTTGACAAGGACGAAGTTTTTGGTCAGTACACATCATATTCAGACATAGCCCAACTACAGGGTGGGTGGGTGGATGTGCAGTCATTCGCCACAGAAAAACCCCTTCGACTTCCTGTGATTTTCCTCCCACTAAGCCCACAAAATCTACTCTCCTCCCGTGCATGGATATGAGGAGCCTTTCTTACGTCAAACGTGCAGCAAAATGAGTGATGAGAGAAGATTTTAATCCACAGGGAACTTCTCTTCCAGTCTTAAGGCTACCAACTTTTCTTCTCTCCCCCTCTCCCCTGCTCTATTACTTACAATTGTTATATCTATTATATCGACTCTTGCCGTGCTGTCAAATTGCCGAAGTCCCTGTTGCTCTTGGCCATGGGGGAGACGGACCAAGTTCGGAAATGTGAAGCGCCAAAGAAGGGAAATAGTCAAACTTGTGACGTGAGGCCGTCTCGAGATGGTTGACGTTGGGCTGGCCTCGAGGCCCAAACTTGGGCCCAGTTGGTCGTCTTGGCCAGTCGTCACCTGTGCGAACGTCCGGCACGGCAAGGCTGCGTCTTGTCCAGTCTAGAACTGCTGTTGGGCGCTTCAAAGTAAGTGATAGTCGATGACGTACGTCACATCAGACCCCGCCGGTCTTCTCGCTTTCCCCCAAAAACAAGTCAGCCAAGGTGAGGGCGAAAGTACCGGAAAAAACACAGGCCACGAGTACCCCAATAGGAATGGCACGTGGCAGTATTGATCCAGAAACTTGGCAGGGTCAATCCACAAGCTGTCACTCCCCAAGAGAGGACTTGCAAGATGGAGGAAAATGTCATTCCGATACAACCACGTCCAAATCCAAGGGCATGAATTCGTATTCCTCCCTTCCAGTTATGCTAAACCTCGGGTGCAGTGATTTTATGCATTCACTGGAGCGAAAACAGAAATTTTTTTTTCTTCAATCCTGGGCATAAAATGGGAGCAGGAAGAAAAGGAGCCAAAAAAAGCAGGCAGCCAAGTGGAAGGGAAGGAAAAATGAGAAGAATGAACCAATTTGGAGAACTCATTCGGATTCACCGCTTCTGCATCACCTCCTGCGGAGTCCCTCTTGTACCTGTGTCGTGCTGCACTGGGACATGCAGTCGTGATACACGCACAAGCAGGACATGTGGACAATGATAGCTTGCCCTGGGCGAGCTAAAAATCAGTTGATACATGTCGTGCATGCAGAAACAGGGCGTCAAACTTTGAGATGAAAAGTTTGGCAGCCGCGTGCCGCAATCAGTGCGACGGCCACGGCGGCTACAGAGGCTGCGGCGGCTGCTCCTGTGGCTGCAGCTGCTGTGGCCACTGCGGCGGCTGCGGCGGCTGCGGCGGCTGCTATGTTTGGAAGTTTAGTGGCGGACACGGGATCATTTTCGCTCTCTCTCTCTCTCTCTCCGACAATCACACGCGTGTTCCTCTTCTCCCCCCTCCCCTAGGAGAAAAAAAAGTTTGGCACCGAGAAAATGTTACGAGAAAAAGAGAGAAAGGAGGTCTAAGGTCCTGCTCCTGTTTTAACATCAGCAGGAAGAAGAGCCTCCCTATGACTTCTGTTCCAACGTGCGACCGTATGCGTCATGAAGGCTGATCGCCCTTCAAGGTGGGGACGCTGCACGGTGCACGGCTTCTAGCTCACACTGCACTGTTCGGATAATACAACGGTGGTCTCCAGCTTAGGAGCCACACGCACACGCGCCAGGCGTTGCCTACTAATGTGATGCACTATTTTTCTGCTCGTGCCATCCAACGTGTACAGCTCTGAAATATGAGGATGTGGCCATCACTGAACCGCACCATGTACAGTGGAACCCCGATTCAGTCAAGTCTGTGAGGGGCAAAAAGTCGGCCAAAGTGAGAATCTCTATTAAGCTGAGGATGACGTTTGTAAAGGGTTTATGTTCTGGTGAAATATGGAAGAAATGCGTTAAAAAAAGTCTTGGCCTCGGGAACAGCTTCTTGCTGCTCGGCCTCGTTGACCTCGATGATGATGTGGAGCAAGTCAAGGAACAGCAGTGATGACTAATGACTTTCTTTATTCCAACCTGATATATCAATTTCCGATTTTTTTTTTCTTCGCGCAAAATCGAGCTCCATTTCCCTAAAACTGAGATCGTTCATTTAGCACAAGCGGTTTACATTTTCTAAATGGAGATCCTCTAGCAAAGTGACAACAACCGAGGTTTTACTGTAAGTTCAGCCTATGGTATTTGTGAGTCAAAATAGGGAAAAACGATGAGAATACGAACTCGTGACCTTAAACACATAATAATACTTCCTGCGTACATCACCCCGGTCTATTGGGTTAAGAGTGGAGAACAACAAGGGTTACTCGGTGGACACAACATGTACGTGCGCTCTCCCCTAGGAAGGCTATTTTTAGAGCAAGGACATACACGGTACAGCAGGCAATTCTTCTCTGCGCGCAAAACTGTTTTGGAGGCTTTCACGGAAAAGTCTTATTTGCCTCAAGTCTCCTTCATAGAAAATATCGATTGAATGCCAACGAAGAAAGCCCGGTGAGATTTGGTCGTAAATTGATCCAATGGCTGATCCTTGGCATGGCAATTTATGCAAACACAATGCAAAAACAGAGTTGAGGAGTTATTCGAAAGCGTTCCAAGACAAGAGCTCGAGTTAAGCATGCATGGGATTTTTAAGGGAGTGCCCTCATTAGCACAAGACATTAGTGGAATGAATTTTAACTTCTCTCCGTCTTAGAACGCCCCGTACTCTTCCGCCTACACTCCGCTGGCCCACAGTTCTGGCGATGACGGCGTGGATCTGGCCAACTTTTTGCCTGCTACCAAGACGTCGCCACCTCCTCAGGTGCTCTTCTCCACCAGGCTCTCCCACCCGGTTCCCCAGTTCAAGGACCCCAGGAGTCTGGTGACTCCCCCCAGCCCGGCTGCCGCGGCCTTGGGGACTGGGCCCTCCATGGTTCAAACCGCCTTCGGCTCCGACGTGGAGGACAGGCTGCGCAAAATCCGGGAACTGTTGAAGCTCAATCGAGACAAAATCAGCTTAGCCGTCAACACCAACCTGAGGAGCAAGCCCACCAGCGAGGTGAAGGTGAACGAAGTGGACGAGTACTACTACTACGAGGACGATTATGGCGACAACATCGAGGATTATTACTACGACGACGGCCACGACGGCGGCGGTCAAAACGGAGTGATCGATTTCTACGCGCTCGACAAGAAAGGCGACGACTACAGCTTCGACTACTACGACGAGGAGGAGTTGATGTTGATGCAAGAGCAGAGGGGCAAGAAGAGTTCCGAGACCACTCCAGCCATCACTTTTGAGGAGCCGGTGCGAGGTAATGGAAAAATTGCTGAATCGTGAGTAACTGAATTAGACTTTGAAAGCTCAGCTACAACTTTCAGACGTTAATCATGTAGGCAGAGCCTTTCAGAGCCTCTCTCATAATGACTCGTTCCTCATTTATAATCAGTTGAAGGCGAGGCAAAGTTAGCAATTCCTTTTCAGCCAAAGATACACGTAAAAACTTCATCGTGAATTCATGCGGATCGAGGTGGTACTGGCATCAGAACGACGGTTTGTTACTACTTGTCTTTCTGATAAGTTTCGCAAGAAAGGTTGCTCACTCCAAAATGTCCTGTTGACTTTCGGAGAAAGAAACTTGTTTACATTTGTTCCTATTTTCGGAAAGAACTTGAAGAGGCACAGACTTTTCATGCACAGGAGCTTCAAAGCCTTTTTGGAAGGTGCACCAAAGACCACTACATACAGCTGTCCTGCTGTCTGCACAAAGGGTGCGCAGGATGTGTGCGTAGAACGATAGACGTGATCTCCAGTTACAGTCGACGTCCGCCTTTCGCACATGTCAAGTCAGCTTTCTAATTGTGCAAAAATCGAGGCAGTTCCACGGTGCAAATTTGCTTGTCACTCCAGTGCCAGAAGATCTCAGTAGATGCTGGTACCTCGGTACTTGGAACGATGCATCATAGACGCTGACGCCTGGGCTTGGCCCTTTTGGCCAGACACTCACTGTAATTCGGCTCTGTCAGGACACTTTGCAGTTTTCAACCAGAGCCAATTAATCTAATAAATAGAGTAATCTGGTTTGTAGCTCAACAGTAGCGACTTAAATCACTTCCTGATGAAACAAAAGGGCGGTGAATCAGTGCCCAAACCCCAGGTAGATTCCGTTGATAGTGCTCAAAAGCGGATTAAGCAAAATACGTAAGTGGAAGCAGGAGATTTTGGCGCTTTGCTACTGCTACTTATCCTCCTCCTCGTAACACATACGAATGCAGCATGAGCAGAGGCAGAAGCAGTCGTACAAGTACTATTAGGATATATGAAGTGGACTCCTTCCAGTCCACTGCTCTGCTCTGGCTAATCCCGCCCAGCGCCCAAAGAGCCCAGCCTGACCCATTTGTTGCCTCCCCCCTGCCCAATTGGAATATCTGTTAAAGCCCGCGGGAAAAAGAGAAAGCAACAGATATTGTGCGAAGAAGAAGACGCATTTGAAAAAAAAGGAGTCGTGACTGAGCACATAAAACCCAGGCCCCCTCAAAGCGCCACAGCTCAGCAAGAGGGTAGTGAATAAGCGATTCGATATATCGGAATTCTCTTGGTTGCCTCTGACAACTTATGGACTCGCTGAGGCCCTGGAGAGCAGTAATTCCTTCTACGTACACCGAAGATGCGGTAGAGACAAGTGTATGGAGACTCATAGGTGCTGTCAGTACAAAGTGAGCCTCCAAAAAAGCGCCAAGTCGTATGACCAACGCTTCTGCCCCTGCTCACCTGGGAGCGTGACAAAGCCGCTCCATCTGGCGCTGGCCACCGATCCATAAGATCAGGTCAGAGGAAGGGTTTTTTTGGGGGGGCAGTTCTTCCACCTCAGACTCGCTGCAACGCCCTACTTATTGGTCTCCAACAGGGGAAATTTACGCAACTCCTGTACGTACGCACCTCACACACCCTCGGGCGTGTTGGCAGAGAAAGAAGAAACTAATTCGTTGTTGTCCCCACTCATTTTTTCAGCTCCCTCGCCTCCTTTTCCCCCTCCTGGAGAATCCGATCCCGGTGTCGCCCAAAACGAGGCCACAGAGGACCCCGAGGACGAGGAAAAAAGCAGCAGCCACAAAATTGAGGACAACAATAAGTCCGCGGGGTTCGACTCGCTGCTGTCGTTGGCCAAGCACAAGGGCGAGGAGGCAGAGGGGAAATTGCCCTCGTCTCTCGCGCATCTCGTGGGATTCACAATGAAGAAATTGGAGGAAGAAGAAGACCGGGAAGAGGAAGAGAAAGCAACGTTTAAAAATAGACGAATGGGGCAGCAACAGGAAGTTGTGGGCGACTCCTCAGTCCTCGTGGTCCACCCGGAGACGGTGGATGTGATCCTTGCGCCACTCAAGGCAGTGGTGGAGCCGGGAGTCTCGAGGCTGCTCTTGGAGGCCGGGAGCAACAAAGACAATGACAATCGCGACAACAATAACAACAGCAACGTCGACGAGGGAACGCTGAGGCAGCTGACGCAGCTCTTAAAGGACACGTCAGAGATGATCAGGCAACAGTCCGCAATGGACGCCTCGGTGGACATAGAAGACAGACTGATCATGGTCATGGCTCAACAGATTCTCATGGACGAGATCAGAAAGCAGCAGCAGCAGAGTCTGGAATCTTCAGCCTTCAGTCCTCTCGGAATGAGCGGAATTTTGCAACACCCCGTGAGTTCTGGGCTTTCTCTGCAGCCCCCAGAGGCCTTGAAGGCCTCCGCGGTTTCGGCCGGGATCTTGAGTGCTCACAGCAGCGACTTTTTTGCGAGTGACTCCGAAAATAGGAGGATCCTACAAGAGAATTTGCTTGCAACGAAGGCACGTCTAGATGAGCCGCAAAGGCCACAAGAGCAGCAACATTGGCAACCACAGCCTATACCACCAAGCCTCGTACTGCAGTATCAGCAAGGCTTGAAAGTTGAGCAACAAAGTCGTCATCAGCACCACCATCAAGAGCAGCAGCAGCAGCATGAACCTTCCTCTGGCGGAAGCGGCCTCTCCCCACCACTTCCGGCCTCGCAGGGGCGGCCTCTGTCCTTCACGACGAGCGCGTCCATGAGCGTTGAAGATGGTGCCACGCACACATTTGGCTTCTCCTCGGCATTAGACGAGAAATTCGGCCAGCGAGATGGAGGAGATCGATGGGCCTCCGGCAACAGCATCCCAATTCATCAGGGCGCTGACCCCTTTGCCAGGAGGAAGACGACGACGACGACGACGACAACGAAGCAGAACAAGAAGCCCACTTCTTCTGCCATTTGGCGCACTCTGAAGTCCATGCCCTTTTTGGGCAGGCTGGTGGGCGGTTGAACACAGCGTGAGTACAAAATAAAACCCCCCAGACTGACTGCACCCTCTTTTGCCACTCACACGATGCGCAAGGTTCGAGGTTCTCTCTCCTCTATTTTCCAAGTTTTGGATGCTTCTCCAAGAGGCCCCTGAAGTTGAGCCTCTGTTTACATCTATCCCAGTCTACGGCAATAATAAAAAACAACACCTATATTATATTTACGTCGTGTATTTCATGCATTTCCATTCCCCTTCCCCCCCTCCCAGGGACAGAGACACAGTGAGAAGATGAGGGAAGCTTCCATGCGGACATAGAAAAACACTTGATTGATGAGTGATTATCGTTTATCCCAAGCTCTTCTCCGTTTTCTTCCATTATTATTGTTATTAATGTTGTTGTTGTTGTTATTATAGAAAATACAACAGGTTGATTTCATGTACGGGGTGGGGAAGAAGTTGCACATACAGCAATGGACGTTTCTTTGCTTTCATAGGAAACACGAGTGGAAAAAATCGTCTGTACGTATGACTGGTGTTTTTTCTCTTAGTGGCATGCAACACAGTAAGAGTTTGGAAGAAATTGGGGCGAATTCTCTCTGCAGATTAGCCACGTTGCACAGAAGTCATGGGGGTGAAGAGGGGACTCACATGATGGCATGAACAATAAAGAATCAATAACTATACATCGTCTGAGCCAAAAATTGGACGTCCCACATCGTAGATCGCTCGCTCTCCTCCTTTACATCCTGCTCGCCTAATAATGTTATTTTTGCGGAGATTCCGCCACTTCTTTGGGCATGTCCATATGAGGCTCGGACAAGTACAACACTGTGTAAGCACCAATTCCAGCGCATAGTTGAGAATTTGAATTAGCATGTTTATAGGTACATTGTTCTAGAAAAAGTGATGATTATTAATAATTGTTTTTAGCATAATTTTCGTTGTGGATCGAGTAGTGTCCAAGGGCACCCAGCAGTGTACAGCATTCCTTTGGTTTCGGTTTCTCTCTTTTAGTTTCAGCGGTGCTTCAGACCGACTTCTACACATTCTCATGTGGTGTCATTTCCCAGACTTGGAAATGCACTGCCTACAAGTGCCACATTCATTTATCTATCTCTAGTGTACGTATGTGGCCCTACATACATACACACGAAGCACAGTGACTACGTATCACAAGTGGCGGGTGAGCGAATGTTGGAAGAATCTTAGATAGTTTTCCCAGCACTTTTTTTTAAAAATGGGCGCGTGCGTGCACCAATCCATCAAGCCACTCATTGGTGGTGCCTTGCGAGGTCCTGGAGGTCCTGCCTCTTCTCTCTCACTCTCTCTTTTTTCTCTTCGTTCTGCGCGAGGTCGAAACAATTTCTCTCGGAGGACACAATGGGTGCTGCTGTTGCTGCTGTTGCTGTTGCTGCTGCCCACTTTTCCTGCAGAAAATTATTTTTTTCTCTCTCCATCGTGGCCAAGAACCACAAGGCTTCTTCTCCTCTTTTCTCTTCGATCACCACGGTCTGGTAACGAAATATTGGCTGTCTAATGGAAACGCATCGGACCCCTTTCTCATCTGTCACTTCCCTTTTTCTCTGCACACTCTGCCACGTAGCAGTCGTGCAATTTACACTTCACGCGGAGAGATGCTTTTTGCGGCGGGGCCCCAGGCCCACTGGGCCTGAGCGGCCAAGAGAGGATTTGCATGCATCACAGAGGTATCAAGACTTATCAGCAGGGGTACGCAAAGTCGTCGTGGCACGAGGAGGAGCAGGTGAGCACTTCGGGTCTCTTCTGAGAGTGTCTTTGGACTCAGGCCAGGACCCCCTCCCCTCCAAGTCCTCTGCGGCGACTCAACAGAACATTTTGTCATTTCTTCTGTGTGTGATGGAGAAGAAAATGAGAAGGGATGATTTTCTTTGATACATCTGGAGGTCTTTGCCCAAAGGGACTTAAGCCTTTCTGATGTGTGAAAGATCATTCCTCTGCGACCTCCCCGCCTTCCTCCCCCTCTTTCCTGCCCGCGCCGTCGGCCTCCGTGCAGGCCCTGGAACTGCCCGGGTTCTTGTTGTTGCCTCAAAAGTGGTCGACGATTCAGTCTAATAACGACTGCGACGCAGACACTACTTGATAATTAAGTCTTTCACCGGAGGCTGGTTGAGACCGCTTAGGTGCTGACGCAACCTCAGCCCCCAGGGCAGGCGGAATAAAAGTTGCAGAGCGGTGAGACCCGGCCTTGAAGACCACTGAAAGGCCACATTCTGCCTCAGCGAGATTGGCTCTTTCTCGGCTATCAACGGCTGTCTGGGCATTTTGGAAACAAGTGATTGGTCTTGTTAGCAGATCATCCGTCACAATAATTCAAGCCTCCGGCCTTGGGACCGAAGGCCTCTCCTTGTTCTGTTTGTTGAGGCCCCCGCGCACAAAAGAGACCTCTTGAGTCGAGACACTACATCCTTGAAGGACGGAGGGGGGAGGGGGGGTGTTGGTGTTAGTGGAGAGATGCACGCGCGCATTTTTCATTTTTTCCCGCCATCTGAATATGAGTAGGGCCTCTTTTTTATATCTCTCTGACGACACCGTCATTTCCCGTAAAGGAGATTGATGGGGACTGCTTGTTATTCATTCGTTCGTTCGCTTGGCACCGATTTTGATGACCTATTTATGCAGGGTCGTCGTTCGTCGATCATCAGAGCGTCGTCTCCTTCTTGCTGGCGGACTCGCAGCGGCTGTCTGACAACCTGGAACAGGACAGGAGGGATGAGTACTTTGGACGACTCTCGACGGAGGACGAGGACAAAACTTTCAGCAAGGACCTGCGGCTTACACAGGGACGTGCAGGCCTCCAGGTCCACCCATGGAGGTAGGCACTGCATACTCGTCTTTGGGAAGAGAATGAGTGAAAATGATTTTATGGCAAGTAGTCAAATTTCCCTTATCATTCATTTTTCAGCGTCTCCCAAGTAGTTTTATGCCTTCCTCCCATGTGCCCTCATCACGGTCATGACCAGACCTCCTAAATTCCTCTGATCTCCGATACATTTCAGTGCTTAGGGCGCGTTTATCCTAGTCCAGCTGTGCGAGAACGCCACTGGAAGTGACCGTGGCGCAAGACGGAGTCGCGGCTTTCACAGCGGCGAGCAGGTCTCCAGGCCCACCCACGTGGAGGGCCTGGAGGCCTGCCGACGGAAGGCCGACGGACAGAAAATTCTGCCACCTGCAAACGAGGCCTAAGGCAGGAGCTGCTGCCCCAGAGCAATAAAAGCAAATTGATATTGGTCGAAAGTATAAAGGAAAGGTTTTGTTTCCGCAGGTTGATTTCTGCACGAGGACTTTGATGCCCAAAAGGAGGATGCGGGTTTTACCCAGGAGAAGCTCTGGAAGGAACAGCTGCTTTCTTTGATCCCCCCCAACGTCTCCCCGGAGCGCGCGCGGTCAGACGTAAAGAACACAAATTTGCGCACGCTCGAACTCACGGGTATTTGGCGAGTGGAGAGGGTAAAAAAGAGCCACCAAAAAAAAGTCTTTGTGATACGCCTTGGAATGTGGGCTGCCAGAGAAGAGTCGGTACCGTAAGAGCCCCCAAAAAGGGGCCAGCGTCCACTCTACATAAGTGTGGATGAAGGAGGTGTCAGAAGTAAATTGGAAGTGGTAACGCAGTCGTAATCAAGAGGGCATCAGACGGGTTTTTTTCCTTTTCCGGGGGTGACAGCAGAAGGAAATTAGGAGGGATAAAAGAGTCGGACGCGTCTGACCCACACAGACGACGTAAGTACTGCTAATGGATCGATTATCACAGGCTGCTGCTCTTGAAGAGCCCAGAATTTTGTACAAAAAGTCAACAATCAAGAGAAAAGATCAGTTCTGGGACCAAAGTTGTGCTCACCAGCAAATTTCACTGATTCTCGAGTCAGTCTCGGACGCTTTCACAAAGAACGAGTTGCTCAAAGCTCACAAGTGGTTCAGAGCTGAGCATGATGGTGAAAAAGGGTACTAATTTTTCGTCAAACATGTCATTTTCTTAAAGCAATCGACTTCTCTCTCACAGTACAGTCATTCCCCAAGAAATCAGACCCAGACTATGAAGTTTTCGCATATGAAGCAAGGGTTCCCTAACTAAAAATCAGTGAAAGGGGCGAAAAAATGTAGAAAATCAGTGAAAAGGGCGAAAAAATGTAGAAAATCAGTGAAAAGGGCGAAAAAATGTAGAAAATCAGTTAAAGGAAATGGCTTCATTTCTGGAGGGAAATCATTAACTCCCTCCGCTACATAACTGTTAGGTATGAATCGTGCAGACAAAGTTGAACATTGATGCTCAATCGTGTGAGTTTCACTGGGATGTAAAAAGCTCCCTGTGGAGCCTTTTGCTTTTAACGTCAAATTGATGGAGATGCCTTTTCGCACACCTCTGCACTGTCGATACTGACCTCGTACACAAGTGGAAAGCTTAACGTTTCATGCTGTGAAAACTGAGCGAGCGGAGGTGCCCGACTTTATACAAGACTAAACTAAGATATGATTCATAGAAACAGCACTGCGCGCACACGTGCGCACCCACAAACCCACCTACCCATACACACAGGGCTGTGCACATTCCACATGGTATACACGGCTATTACTTTGAATTGAAAGCTGAAATCTGCCCCGAAACCTAAAACTCTGACATAATTTAAAGGGTTAGCGCTAGAGCGGGACTTATGGCAGTGGTTTCAGCTCCAGACACTGCAAAAACATCACTCTTAATATAATTAAAGCGCTGTACTGGCAGGTGAAGCTTGAGCAGCTCCAGCTGATGCCAATAGTCTGAAATGTACAGAGGACCTCGTCTAAGACGCTTGTGGACTCAGTGGACCCATGAGTTCAATGACAAGAACAGAAAGGACTTCTGCTTCATGAACAATACCAAGACGGCCGTCTGCTGCCGCTGTAAGAGGCTTTTGCAGCTGTGATGCAGCCCAATCTTCTACGACTGGAAGAATGTCTGACAGTGGGAAAACCAGGAGTCCTGCAAAGAAAACCCTCAAAAACCCCTCCTTGGTTTGGCATTGACTTTAGTTGGTGTGTGGTGCTGAGGGACACACAGAAGTGACAAGGATAGTAAAAATCATTCTTGCTAATGCAACAAACTAAGCGGAGGCTAACGAAATTTTGCACTTTTTTGGCATTTTGAGTGCATGAGCGTGACGTTGCTACGAAACTAGACCTATCTGATACGAGCTTGGTGCAATCAATGCTCTTGGTGCAGTCCATTCCCTTCAAGCAGTCCGTGCATTTTGCTCAGCCGGTGGGCTTTTTGACATCAGACATACTAGTTATTACTTGTGAATGGAGGCCCCAAAAGTTTGTAAGTAGACATATCAAAGATCCTCTCATCACATTTGGCTTTTGGATTCCTTGGCACTCATACAGAGTGGGCCACAAGAAGATGGCGTTTGAAAAATGCCGAAAGACACTTGACGATGGTTGTTGCTTGCAATCAAGAAAAACTTTCTTCACTGTGTTTTTTGGTTCGCTTTCAAGTAGAGAGAGATGTACGCACAATAAATACGGATACCTAAGTGCACACGCACTGAAACAGAACATCATATGAAACACATTGAAACAGAATAAGCTACTCACATGTACGTCCTGTTTATGGACGCAAGCGGCGGTGGCGCGTATCCGTCTAGCTGCGGCGGCACGAATCCGTCTAGCGGCGTGTGCGGCGAGCCGCCGCCGCCGCCGCCGTTGCCGCTTCGGTCGTAGCCGCCGCACTCTTCGTCCTCCTCTCTCTCCCTCTCCAGGAGGTCGGCGTCTCCGCCGCGGAAGTTGCAGCAGAGCAGGTCCGCGGTCGCCCTCCGGAGACCCTTGTGGAGCACCAGGAACAGCGCGGGGTTCACGAAGGCGTGCACGAAAGCGACGTGTAACGTCACCTACGAGAGCGAAGAGAAGCCAAGATAGGGAGAGTCCTTGCACCGCTTTCTTCCAGTATACAGTATGAGACAGAACGGATGCCCATGGCATCACCGAAAGTAGGCAGGGGATACCGGTATAAAGTGGGGAAGATCAACAAAACGTCTGAAAATAGTGGAAAAGTTTCCACTTGTTCTCTCTCGTGGCGAACGTGGGCGGGATGACACTGGTGACGTAGTTCGTTTTCGGTCTGGGCCTGACCCGGGCTGGATCGAACCCGGGCCCTGATCACCAGGACCGACCAAAAGTCGGCCCTGTCAGCTGCGTGGCAACAGCGCAGTTGGAGGACCAAGTGCGCATTGGTGCAAGCTGCACGCGCGACTCTCGTGTTGTCAGAACATGCATCATTACACACACATCTGGAATGCTCATGCCAAATGAGACCAGAACAAGCCAGTAGCGAGCGTGATGATGATGACCTCTAAAGACATGATGAGGAAATTTGGATGTCGCATTGGCAGACTCCCCAGCACTGTCACATTGTCAGCACTGACTGCACGCAGCAGCCCCGTGCAGATGACTGCGTGACTTGGGCATAAGTGCTCCTTTGAAGGCTTTTACCTGCACACATAAATAGCCAATCCCGGCCAGGTACTCCACCCGTGGGGCATCCCAGTCTTATGCTGTCCAACGGACAAAAGCATCAGCTGACTGCATTATCGGTCTCGAAACTGCCTCGCATAAGCATTTCTGGGTGCACGACATAATTGCATGGTTGCCTCTCACACGCACGCATGCCAAGCACCGAGCGACTTTGTGCAGCACATTGTACATGCAAGCAGCAATCTTAGTTTCACACGCAAACGTGCGTACAGTGTGAGCCACCAGTAGTGTCAACAGTGACATACAGGGACGCATTGGGTCTGGATGGCAAGCCAGAGCTCTATGTTGTCCAGGCGATCAAGGTTGGTGGCCACAGACATTGCAATTGCTCAGCAGTTGAAAGCTTGTAATGATTGTTTCTGTAGTACTCTATGACGCTGTTCTTTTACTTTCCATGATCAGAGTTGCCAAGTTACGACCGGCTGCTTAAAAGCTATGGATCACACCGTACGCACGAGTTCGACCCGACCTGGTCTCGCTCTCTGACGCCAACTACGGAGGACCTCGCTCATAGTAAACACCGTGGGAAGCCCTTTAGTTTATCCGAGGTGCACTAAAAGGGCCCATGACAAATTATGAACATATGCTCGTGTCAGTATTCCCGTACACTGTACAATCACTTTTATACAGTTCCAAGGGTATTTCCTACCTTATTTTTCTCAGAGAATATTGGCTGGCCTGGCCCTATAGTGCTACTTTCGAGGTTCTCCAGGGCACAAAATGGGAAAACGGCTGGGAAAGTTTGTTCGCTATATCCGAGATTTTCCAAAAAAAAGTTTTCTATACCTGGGGTAAATTACGACATAAAAAATTTGTTTGCTCTTAGGGAGGTCCTATGTGTCTCATCCTTTAAACACGTCTGCTCGCTCACCTCGTGCGACGCCGACGGTGTCTCCTTCTTGTAGTCCCCGTAGCTGAACAGGGTGACGAGGAACAGTGGTCCCCAGAAGACCAGGTAAGCGGCTGTCACGGCCGCGAACATCCTCACTCGACCAGCGCCTTCTCTCTCAAGCTTGGAAAGGTACGTTTTCAGACGACGAGAGTCCCTATATTCAAACAAGGTTGGCTTCAGTATTCGCGCGAAAACACACATGTGAAACACTTAACACGAGCAGCACAGCAGGAACGACGCCCAAGACCTGCCGAAACTCCCATTGTGTATCGGAAACTTAAGTTTCGAGCTGCCCCTTTCTCCCATCTGTATTAGGAGCTGAAGTCATCGCCGGAAATGACTGTGATTTCAGTCATTATGGCGACACTGATGGCGCATTATTTCATTCACTACATAAGAACAGACATTTTTCTTCTGGCATGACTGAGCAACAACGGTAGAAAGAGCTGTTCGTTGTTCCAAGTGAGGTACAAGTTACGGCAGAAAGGAAGGCGCCATGGGAAATTCCAGTGTTATGTGTCGAGGCTTGGTTAGGTCAAATTCGGTTGAGTTGAGTTTACGTTCAGTTTGAGGTGACATCACCTAGTTAGGTTAGGCTGTCACAAAAGACTTTTGGCAATTCATGACTCACTGACTGCATTGTTCCTCGTGGCACCTCTCATAGCGTTAGCATAGTCTGAGGAGGACAACTGCCCCCTGTCTTTGGGGGGGGTCACTTTGCTAGGTCCTGGGGACAGACAGGCTACGGCTGTACTGCAAAGTCCTCAAATGACGGAAATTCTAACCCCTTTCGTTGCTTCCACTGAAGCTACACTGTGCTTCAAGTGCAGTCTTCCGCATAAATTGGCCTGACTACATGAGCCCTAAAAGAATTGACAGAATCGAAACCCCTGATTGTCATTCTCTGGGTGGCTGTCAGAACCTGTCCAAGTTTGCTCCAGATCCAGGGGTCTGGGTGGAATTGGGTGGCACAGACACACCACATCACTCCCTCCATTACGGTAATACGATAAGATGATGCCTGGCCATTACCTGTAACGACTGGCTCAGGTCTATCGAAGCCTATGCTTATATGGAGGGCTGCGTCCTTCATGATGATGACATAAGCCTCGAGCCGAGGCTCGGGGACCCTTTGTCTCAGGGCTCGAGTCCTTTCCCCCATCGTAAGTTGACCAAGCCTCGATTTCGGGGCTGACAGGTCCGACAGTGTGGGGCTCGCATCATCACTACTCCTGCACATGAGCAAACGTACCTCGTCTCTGCGGGCGTGCCATTGACTGAGACGACAGTAGTGACGAGGCTGGCAACCCTGAGCGTCTCCAGATGACTCCTGCTAAGATCTTTGCGCAGCTTGTAGAGGTGGTAGGCGGTGAGGGCGACGCACAGCACGTTGATGAAGATCCAGAGCACATTGAGCACGTAGTGCCTGAACGGGCCCTGGATTAGCGGGCACGAAGGCTTGTTCAGGTAGCTCTCGCTGTTGGCAGCCAACGCGCCGGACAAGAACGTAGGACCAAGATTGATCGTGATGCTGGCAAACCTGTCAACGAATTCAAGCCGATTCAGGACTAGGTTGTCGGTGCACCCCCCCCCCCTCCCCCACACACACACACTCTTCAGCCGTGAGAGGCCCGAAGGTGTTATTGCAGAGACCTAGGAACAACACCAATAAGACTTAAGAAAAAAAATGTGTAGAGATACTAGTGCCAGTTACACTTGGCAGACTTCCTTTTGCGACTTCGATTTTCTCACCAATTCGCACGTGAATTTTGTTTAGAAGAGAGGGAGAAACTTTTGAGATAGAACTTTTTTTTGCAGACGGCACCAGTCGACGGAGGCCTAAGAAGAACTGTCAAGGCATTTGGCGTCGTTCTTCAAAGTTAAAATTTGTTGAGAATAGTCAGGAACTGCACAAGCTCATCAAATATAAAGTTGGACAACTCATGGATGATACAATTTTGTATCTAAAAGTTGTTTACCGAAGCCCGTTTCGAGGTGGTCGTTGAAGTAGTGATGTCCTCAACCTTGACATCGCTATTTGGATAGGAATCTTTCGCCAGAATTCACGTATGTTCGCTGGAATAGAAGTTGTTCTCGACAGTCCGCCAAATCGAGCCCCAGTTTTTTGGCCTGAATAATCTGCCGTACGAGATGAGATCCACTATAAAGTTTTTTAGAAGTGTGATAACTACAAAAGTAATGGCTTCGGACAAGACCTCTATTTAACTTTTCTCAGTGTAGTTTCCCATCCCTACACCATTGCGATCACATCTTCCTACCCACTTTTCAAAGACGTGGAAGAGACCATTTGGGTGGAGGCCTGACCCCTCCACAGCAGAGATGGGCTGTTTATTCACTTGGAAATTTTGCTAGTCGTTTCTTCAACTCAGAAAGAAATTGCACAAGGACATATCTGCTAAAATGGGGGATGAAGCAAGAGCTTGAAGTCTTTTACTCCATAAATTCCATCGTCATCCTATTCCTGCGGGGGGAGGGGGAGGGGAGACTCCATCACCCTGATAGAAGACATCAGCAATTTTTTTTGCAGGCCTCTTCCGACAGAAATGTCGCAAAAAGTTCTGCAGGATCTTGCAGTAGTGAGGCGAGTTCACAGCTCGCTTATCAGGTAGCCAGTGTTGGTAGAGAACGACTGCATCGAGAGCTGCCACGACGCTTTTCGATGAGCTCTCTGATTGGATTCCCATTCCCCCGAAGGCAACCGGAGCCCGGAGTGAAACCGGAGCTCCGGTGTCAGAAATGATACTCAGGTTTCGTCAAAGGCGTTGAACGATATTCATGAGGTGGGGAAGAATCAAAAAGTCAAAATGTTGTGGGTGGGTTTATTTTTTGCGCAGAGGCAGGCGAGGTGCGAATCCTTCCCCTCCTGACGCTCCCGAGAGATCTGACTCTTCTCTTGTCAGCTCACAAATTGTCGTCTGTGCACCCTTCACTTTCCTCCGGATCAAATTGACGTTCGGTTGCGTCCCAACTCTGCTCTCAATCCTTGACATCCTTGAAGCGTCAGAAGTGGTGGTCGGCCATGCTGTCTGAGATTGCGTCATCGCCGTTGACTTCCCTCAAGGGCCGAGCCACTTCTTGGCACTTTGGAACGGATTTGGCCCAAGTTCTTGACTGTGGCTGCTCCGTTTTGTCGAGCGGGTGCAAAAGCGCCGGCCAAGATCAAAAGGTTTTGCAGCACACACGCATTTGCCATGAGTGTTCATGAAATAACCCTTTCCTTAGGGAAAGGATGAGGTCACATCTGCTGTCATGGGTCCAAATGTTGCAGTCTTTGCGAGCCGTGACACGTTTAAACGTTATGTCGGATTCCCCTCATACTTTTCGCAGTTCAAAGCAGTTTTCCCCAATTTTGACACCCTTCAAGTGCATTTTCTTGCCAGCGTCACTTTTCAGTAAGAAACAAAGCTGCATTCAGACGCTTCTAATGGCCTCTCAACCGCAGCCCGATGGCAAGCGCCAGCCTGAAAGTGGTCGCCGAGTTCAAGGTCACCTTCAGAAAGAAGTAATACAAGTTCGGGCAGCAGTAGCAGCTTGCGGCAAAGCTTGGTCAACGACAGGAGTGCGTTACCGTCAGAGCATTCCTTGAAGAAAGCTACTGTGAGGGCCAAAAAACTTCTGCTATTTACGAGCTGTCGCAGTACGTTACTGATAGTGAGCTCTTGATTATACGAAAATTAGAGAACTTGCAGGAATTTTTATTTATGCGTGCTAATGGACAAAATCTACCTCGTCAGCGCGTTAAGCCGCAGGTCTTTGAAGAATATGACTTCTTCTGCGACTAAGGAGAACCATTGTGAAGAGATAAGAAGAGCCTTCGGAGTCTGCCCTTATACAGAAAGATCTAAATAGAGGCGATGAAAAGATTAAATTGAGGAGCTCGAGGTTCTAATGCTGGTTGCCTCTAACAGTGAGACAATTAGAAAAAGGCCAAGAGCTCGATGGTATCAAAGAAAAATGCCTTAGGGTGCGTTTGTCTTTGACACAACCTCATATCTGTAAATCAGACTGGGTCAACCCGCCCTTTAAACGCATTGTGAGCCTCCCTTTTTCTTGAGAGGGAAGTGCAATAACAACAAGGACTGTTTTAAAGTACTACAGAAAAAATTAGATGCCCTCTTACTACTTCTCTCTGCTATACCCAAAGTAGTCATAAAAGCTGCTCATTCGAGAGTTTCTCTGCACTTGGGGAGTCTCTTTGGTAGGGGGAGAGCGAAAATGGGCACTGCACGAACTAAGTTGGGCCTTCATTTGTTTCTGTAGCATTACCATGGTGCATAGATTTGTCTGGGTGCCCAAGAGGGTGACGTGGAAGCCCTTACAGCCCATGATGGAGAGCATTTTATGCAGTCACGACGCTCACCCTTCCCTAACACATGTGCTGCGTGGGGCAACACGTGGGCTCCGTCCAAACGTGTCAGCTCTCATCGACGGCCTGACCACTACCGCTGATGTCGCCGTCCTGGTGTAGCTGCGAGTGGGACGTGGTGAAGTCCTAAAACGGTTCCCTCGTTTGTCTGTCTGTGGTCTCCCATTGGTCTCGGGGTGAGACATAAAAAAATGAGTCCGCGTGAAGGTAAAAGAAAAGCGCGGGCGCGAAGAGCGAGAAGAAAATTTGCCCAAGACTTGTGTCACATTCCCAAAGTTCCAAATTCTGTGCTGTCATGTGAGAAGACCTGCAATTTTACTCAAGATGAAATTGGAGACCTACTTTTTCTTGCTGGGAGGAAGCTTCAATCTCAAGAAGCCAATCTTCTTTTCACTTCGGAACGGCACCCGTTTCAAAGTGTGGTTTTGGGGCACCCATTTTTCTTCTTTTGGTTTCACTTCAATTTCAGACTTGCTACAAGTTATAAACTTGGGGCGAGGTGGGGAGGGGATTGGAATCTGATACTGCTAAGGCCTCAATTGCATCACTATGATCAAAGCGAAATGACTGGAAAACAAAAGTGACTCGGCTGTGAATTCACTCGACAAGCAAGCGAACGATTTCCAGAGTGTCTGAACACACGCGAGCTTTCCAAAAGTCGGAGAACGATCGATAACATCCGTTAACTATGCCTACTTTATCGATATTCGTCAGGGAATATTTTTCGCCCCAGCCTCTGTTTACACGTGCAACAGACAGATGAATGTTCTCGCCACGTCTTTGTCACGCGTCACACGCGCGCATCTGGACAAGAGGGTGACCAATCAGGACCCTTTCCCCTCCTTGGGGAGCGCGGCCACCTCCCAGGCCGCGCACGTCAACTCGGCGGCGGCGGGTGACGTCCATCCGGGTAAACGCGCCCTAAGCGTCTTTCGCCAAGGCAGAAAGGAGAAAGCCAATTTGCATGCATAAAGAGGAAAGATTTTTCTAATAGCCCTCTAACTTCCTCCCTCTTTTCCTGCAAAAAAATCCCTGCATTTTTTGCCTGGCTACTCAGTGAAGATGTGGACGACGGCATCCAGTGAAGATGGGGTAAAAACGGTGGCAGATAATTCGATAAGTCTGACGTCTCCAAGGCTACGTGACTTTAAGCATTTCCGGGTCTTAAGCTCATGCCCCAGTGGGTTGACCTGGTATGGGTGGTACAGCTGACAGGACACGCCAAATAGAAATGTGCTTTTGCTTCAAATATGGATCTCACGTTTTTGACTGTTGTCACCCCAAAATCACATATTTCTGCTTAGCAACATTATTGCCACACGTTCGGTTGCTTGCCAGCCGGGGCTGTTCAAGGGACCAGCTCAATTCCAGGGTGCGGAGAGATGCACCACATCCCAAGTGATAAGACAAAGAAGACTGTTCAAGGAATTAAGACTTGGGATACTTCGACTTTTCAGTGCTCTCCTGTTCAGATCTTCCTTATGACACAAACGCTTTCAGAGTGACAGAAGATAGGTAGAACTGAACCGAAGAACATTCAAAAGTCTGTTAGAACCGACTCAATAGAACTCACTTCCATGTCGCATATTTTGCCCAAAAAGGTGCATAAAGCAGCATGTCCAAGAAAAAATCGCATATTTTTCCGCTCTCCTGACTCGAGTGTGCTCTTTTGTGTTGGAGCACGTACTTCAGACCAAACTCTGTGAAAACCTTCTCAACAATTATGTGTGGGTCTCAACCTTGCTTGATACGTGGGCTTTCCAGGGAAAAAACTCCAACGTTGTTGTGGAGATGAATTAGCATGCACGTATGTACCTGGCGTCGTTCGCGGACGTCTCCCCCTTGCACAAGTCCCATCTGATCAATTATTCAGCAAACATGAGGCTTCCGCCGCCGCCGGCGCCGGAGGGGTCGACAAAGTCGATTGCTTTCAAGCATCATTTGTTACTACTGATGCACAAAGCGGGGGGGGGGGGAGAAAAGGTCTCCTAAGGTTCCTCCCTGGCACAGAAATATCCATTTTCTCTTCCGTGGAAAGTGCGGGGAGCATTAGAGCGTGCATGAATTGTTGGGCTGCAGCCGCTCTTCGCCCCTCAGTCAGCTCGCTATCTCCAACATTCTTGTGCTGAGCCCGCCAAAGCCATGTGCAGGCTCTGTTTACACACCCAAGACAAAGAAGAAGATGGACAGTCACGAAATGGGCATCACGACATAGATCTGCTATGCATTTCCAGACGACGGTGACAGTTGGGGAGAGCACAATGGGAACACGGGAAGACCTCGATTGCTTCGCCTCGTGATCCCACAGAGGCAGGAAAAGCTTTGGTCTTGTGTGGGGTGCAAAAAAAAAGCCTACCCAAGATTATGTCAGCGACAGAATGATGCAGGAATATTTGGTGGAGTCAAGCCTGAGTTGTACAGGGTGTGACCCATTTTGTACAACATGAGCCAAACATTGGCGGGACGAATCAGATGCAGATCTTGTTGACTTGGCCGCAGCAGTTGGGGTCGACGCAACTTCACCCGGCGCGCCAAACCTCCCCACCGCAGGCGCCCAAGGGTGAGACCTCGCTGGCAACTTCGTTCGCGCTCTCCATGCCGCCGTAGCTGATGCTGTTCACCGACGAAATCATTCAGGCGGCCCGGAAAATGTCGGTCCAGAGCCGACGAACCATGTTGAGCTAAATGAGTCGCACGCACCCTGTATATTTACATACTGGAGAGAGTCTGGTGATGCAGTGGGAAGAGAAAGCCTTCTCTTTCTAGTACTTTCCGTCAGAAGCAGTTGAAGGACAGAAATGAGCGATCCTTCTCGGTGGCCTTTTCTTCCCCAAAAAACTCACTTCCCCGCCTTAAGGAGGACAGAGAAGATTAAAAGAATCCTGGCACCCAAAACACATCATGCTACAGTGAATCCAACGCCTTCCAGGCTTCATTTCCTCTCAAGTCACCTCCTCTGGAGATCAAGAGAGCGAGAAGATAATGAAAGCTCCTCGACAGGAGGACTCATCCAAACTGGCAATTCTTTACTAAGGTGGAGAATTTCTCCATTATCCTCCCCTTTTTGTTCAGACTCTTCGAATCACCGGGCCTCGCTCAGGCCTCAATAACGTGTCAGTAAAGTGAGAGGCCTGAAGATGCATGGGCCACTAAAGGTCGAAAGTAATTAAGTGATCTACTGGAGAAGGAAGAGGTGAAGCAGCAGGAGAAGCCCTCTAAGGCCTGGACCTCAGTAGCCAATAATCTTTGACGAGAGTTCATCAAAGTCGGAAAGGCTTCCATCCCTTGGGACCAGGAATGGACTCTTTGGAAAAGTTTTGACATTACTGAGATGTTTACATGAAGTTTTCCTGAATCAGTGGTGGCTTTGGGATATCTATTCATGTCTGCTCGTGGCGAGGGATGCAGGATCGGGGGCCAGGAAGTCGGATGCAAAGAAAGGATTAAAGGTCTTTCAACGCTTCTTCCTTCTCCGTACTTCGAGCGCACGAATAACAATCATCATAATAATAATCATAACAACAACAACAACAACAACAAGAGCGAGGAGGCGGACGACGAGGAGAGGAGGAAGAAAGAAAGAAGAAGTTAGAGAGGAAGTACAAAATCCTCCTTTCACTACCCGACATTTTTTCTCCTCAAGTGTGTGTAGACGACAAGAGAGAAGGGACGGAGGAAAAGAGTGCCACGGGCGCGCTGTCGCCGCCCCCGAGGCCGCGGCCGTCGCGGCCGCCGCGGCCCTCGCCGCGGCCCACGATGGCGAGTCTGGGGAAAAGGTGAGGGGAAAAAAACGACTCCCTTTTCCCTCCGACAGCGCCTTAATCGTGGAGCAGCCAGAATCTTTAAGAGATTTTAAGACCAAACGATAAGAGAAGCAGTTTTTCAGCTGCCGTATATTGAAAAAGATCGGTCTTGCTCGATTGGATTTGACACCCTTAAGAGCTCTCCAACAATTGCTGATGATGGCAAGTCAATGTTTGTAGCCGGTGAGACCCTTCTTAAAAGATATACGTACAGTGACAGTTTCACCGGTGCGATGTCTGGACTTCCTTGCACTTGCAATCTTCTTTTTTTATTCTATTTGTTTGAGTCGAGACCTGAAGTGAGCTGGTTTGCGGCTACCAAGACCAGAAAGATGTTTCGCTGTTGTGCACGTAACAATGGTACATTTTCCCCGTGGAGACATGTGGGCAGTAAATAAATCCAACCTTTCTGGAGCAAAGGAGTGAGAAAGAAGACAAATTGCTTGCCAAGTTCCAGCACAAATTACCCACCTACGACAGCTTCTAGTTTTGCTATAACATACACACACACACACCAAAAAAGAATAGAAATTGAAGTATTCTTTTTGAAAAAGTAGTAACTAATAAAAAGTGTCTGTCTTACCATATCATAAACATGCCGAAGACGACGCACTGGGGGCTGTCCATAAGCATTGGCACCGCGTCCTCGCCGTCGTCGTCGCTGGGCATGACGGGAGCATCGTTGAGGACGGTGGTCAGTAAGTTGACGGTACTGACGGTGACGAGGAGCAAGAAGGCGGTCTCGACGAGCGAGCACTTGTTGACGGGCCTGCAGTGTAGGATGGAGAAGCCGAGGGGCAGCAGGATGGCGGCGCGCGCGCAGTCCACCACCGCCTGGTGGAAGAGCAGACCCTGCGACCACCTGTGACGGAAGAGTTTCCTGCGCTAAATGAAGCGAGCCGCGCAACAACGAGATTCGGGGAAATGATGATGCAGGTAAAAAGAGCCGTTTATACATGTGAAACTTGTAGTTTTAAAATTTAAATTTTTACAGCGCATCCACACACCTTTATGATCTACACACGGCAGTATTTTTGGACTCCGGCCACAACAGTCAGTCGGGATCTATTGACAGTTGACGCATACTTTATGTGTACGTAGATGCATAGTTGATTAGCTCGATAGATACACATGCTTAATTAAAAACAGTGTGGGTGGAAAGTCACTTTACTTAAGTCCTGCGCGGCAAAGAAGGAAAGTTGAACAGGACTGACAGGAATACCGAAAGTCCCCTTGTAGAGTCACCGTTTCTTTTCCATTGACTGCAGCAATACGGAGAAAAACCTTCTCTTTCATGAGAGATCAACCTAGAGGCTCATAAAGTCAGTGACGCCAGGGATAGACAAGCCTGTGAGGAAGATCCGCTTTTGTGAAGTCACTTTCCACTCACCCTGTACAATGGACAGCGTGGATGCTTTCCTGAGTCCGGATGGATCGAAAGTCTAGACCTTCGAGGACCCTTTAAAGCGGTCTTTTAGGAGGCGCCGCCAGTCACGCAGCTGGGCTCACGCGCGGAGGCGTCGTTGGAAGAAGTCTTGGGTCGACTCAGAGAAGAAGAAGAAAGCACACCTAAGGACTGCCATGATCAGGGCCGCGCCGGACCTGCCGCGGCAAGCACAGGGATTCTCTGCCAGCCAAATGAGCTGGTGGACTTGAATAAACACTGTGACACCAACAGTCAAGTGCAAGAGCGTGCTGGATAAAAGGGGGAAAAAGGGGGAAAAAGGGGGGAAAAAGGCCCTTCATCCAGGCCCACAGGCCTGGAAGCACCCAAGCTCGACGAGAAAATTTTGCCCTCATTTTGGCGGAGCTGAGAAATTTCTGAAAAATCTATCAAAGCCTGGGCTGAAATGGAGAGAGGCGAAAGTCGATTAATCACACATCAGATCCCATATCAAAGCTTGGTGAGAGTGGCTCTCAGTGCCAAGTGATGCGTAGAAAGAGGTTGTGGCAATTTGGGAGGGGGGAGGCTCAGTGCACTAGACGAAGCAGCCACTGCATCACAGAAAGCCACAAAAAGAGGGGTCTTGCACTTTTGAGGACGAAAAATCCCACCAGATCTACAGTGTGAGTCAGACAAATGGCTGGAAGTCATTTCCGACCCACACGTTTTGCGTAGGAGAGGTCTGTGTCTCTCCGTCTGTCATTGGTGCCACACAAGTCCCAGCCAGACACAGATGTCCGTGCTCGAGGCCCTTTACATAAGAGGATGATTCCTGGTGTGCTTTTGTGTCCCACTTCTTCTCCTCGGTTTCGCTCGACTTGGCGCACATTTCAATGGGCGATGGCAGAAGTTTTTTTTGGGGGGGAGGCCCATTAGAAGTCGCCGTGTACTCACTGTTGTACGTACAAGAAAATGGGTCCCAAGAGTAGCGGGCATCGTCGCCATTTATTATTCCCCTCCTATTTTTATGTTGGTGGGTGAAACACAAAGAAATCGGGGTAGGACAAGTCGACTCAACTCATTGGCTCGACTACGTGCAAAGGCAGAATGGCGAAAAAAGGGTTGTTCCCGACATGAACAAATTCTGTTCTCTCCCTTCTTCTTGCCTTTTTTATTCGTGTGTCCCTGGTGGGAGGATGAGGCCTGGGGAGGGACCCCCATCCATCAAAGGAGCATTTAGCTTTAGGGCAGAGCAAGAAGAGTGAGCCACCGAGGCTCTCCCGCCCTCACTGGCTCGGCCAGACAATAGCTGGAAATCAGTGGAAAGAAAGGGCACACTTGCTTCGTCCCTGGGGGAATGCTATTGTGTCCTCGGGCTATTATGCACTTTTTATTCGCGCAGGAGATAAATTTATGCACCATTTTGCAATTCGCTGTGGGCCTCGTCCAAAATGCGCATATTCTACGAGTGTCTGGTAGACACACACACACACACACACACACACACACACACACACAAAGACAATATGCATGTGTATGTACGCCAGTACATACGTATGCGGGTATGGACAGTACGTACCACCTGATATGGATGGTGGCGTCCCGCCAGGGGTTGACTGCACACACTTTCTCGGGTCTCTCCACCTGGCAGTCGGAGCGTTTGAGCCGCCCAGGAGTGCGCGCTCCAGACGTCCGCCCTGACGTGGAACGTAAAGATGCAAGTGCATCTATCCAGCTGCCAAAGCTTGATTCTTCACCAACTCACATCGTAGCGAACGTGATTTGCAACGCGTCAACGTGTGGCTTGTTTTTCCTGCCTCACACGATATGTAGTACATGTCAGGGTGAGACGCAGGTACGTGGGTGCTCACTCTCTGTGCAACAGAGCATACGGTAATCCCATGAGACCGACGGGCAAGAAGTGTCCGTCTGAGGCCAGCCGTTGCACGTTGGACGTACTCACAAGATTGACCAAAACTGGAGTCCCTTTTTTCCCCCTTTGCTCACGTCGTAACAGGATCAACTAAAGCTGCCAAAGAGAAAGTTGCCGCACTAAAGGGGAAGCCTGAAAAAATGGCGCAATTTGCTACGTCCTTTGAAGGAGAGATTTCAATTCCTGAGGATTAGAACCTTGAAGGTCAAGGAAAAAGTGGATTTTTTACGGCCTTGGGCAAAAACAGCAGGAAGTGCGCGTTGGGTTCAGGAAACCCTAAGCCCAGGAGGTGGAGAAAGAGAGCAATTTATGGAATTCCCAATGAATTCTCTTACCTTCTCTGGTGGGGAATGCCAGAGGAAAGCCGAACATTCCAGGCGCACCAAAAAAAAGGGTGATGAAACAGTTTAATTGAAAGGGAACTTCCAACCGTCTCCTTCCCAATGGAAATTTCAGCTCTTATAATTGAAAGCCAAAGACAGAGCCAAAAGCAACAGAGAAGGCTGCACAAAAGCCGTTGACTCTCGATGAGCCAGCTGGGTTGATACTGGAGGGACTTTCTCAAGTCATTACGTATGCATCAGACGTGGTTGATGTACAGAGAGTGGCAAAAAAATGGCAAATGTTGTTCGCGGATGGCCAACTCAAGCTATTCCTTTTACCTGCGAAAAATTGCTCATCTGCACAGCAGTCCAGCATTGGATGGTGCGAGGGGGGGGAGGGAAAAGCAGAGACGACCAAAGCCTTCGGGTCGGGCAAAACCCGGTGTGGGGATGCGGGTCATGAGCAGTGAGACCGAGGAGCTGAGAGGAAAGTCATTTTTGACTCACCCGGTAGGTTCGGCCCCCTGCCTCCCTCCCTATGAATATACTGAAGAACGACAAGTTCTTTCCGCCAGCGTAGGCGCCGCCTTTGTAGTCCAGCTGGGCTCAGCCATTAGATGATCCCTGCTCTTGACAGAATGTACAACATGTTGCGACAAAAGCTCCCTCGCCAAAAAAGATGAAAGATTAAATAAAAATTATCCATCATATTCATTCTCCCTAACTTTGCTATTGCCGGAAGCAAAAGGGTTGGAGGCGCTCGGTCTTTGTCTGGTGGAGGAGCAACAGTGACAGCCTAAGATGATTAATTTTTTAACGTTTGTTTCTTTTTCTCTCCTCGTTTACACAACTTTTGCAATATTTCTTCTGCCTGTTTTATGAGTGACAAACTTTTATTCTGTTCTCGTACTCTGGCGTTCAACGAACTAATGTGAGGGAACGAAACATTAACGTGATTATTTGTCAAGTCTTTACGGAGTTGTGTGTGTACAACGAGCAGCAGCAACCATATTGTTTTATCGCTGTAAAAATGTTGGAAATGTCCGCACGTGTTTATTTTCATGTTTATGAGAAGTGAGTGCGTGGTGCCAGGGGATTTAGGCTCGAAAAATAGAGAAGGGAGCAGGGGAGGGGGAATAAGAAGCACACAACAAAGCGTGTGTTGTGCAGTGTGAGTAGTGACTGAAGGAACACACACACACACACACACACACACACACACACACACACATACACACACACACAAATGCCGTTTGTGGTGGCTACACTGCTATTTTCGGGATGTGGACACATAAATCATGCTCTCTCACGCTAGGAAAAAAATAGTGCTCGTAGCGCAGCAGTGAGAGCTCTACCAGACAAAAATTGATAGGCAGGACTCGAACCCATTCTCTGTGTTGTCACTCATGCAAGTGCTAGAGAGAAGGGGACGAACGAGGGCTCGAGAGCTGCCTGATCGCGATCGTGCTTATTGAGTTTTGTCTCATGGAGCTTCCCTTATTGGAAGAAGGGGGGAGGGCAGCTTCAAAGGGTACACAAGGACCATTGGACCATAAGAAAATGGACTTTTGAACGGAAAGAGAGTGGAGAAAAGTACGCACAGAGTTCAAACTATGATGCTCAGTTCTTACAGTGCATGTAATTACACTGTGAGCCGAAAAGAAGAGATGATTGTGAGAAGGGTTCAACCATGAAGGGGATGAAAGGAAGACAGTGGCAAGAGGGAACGACAATGACATCTGGAAAGGAGACATCTCTTTTTTGGGGCTCACACGGTAAGTGCAAGACTTTTGAGAAGACGTCACCCTGTAGACTTTTTTCTCCTTTTCTCACACTAAATAGATGCTTACCTTTTGAGGCTTTTCCGGGCAAGAATGAGGAACATGATGGCGACGTTCGCGCCCACCCCGAGTCCTGCCACTGCGAAGATGATTCCGGCTGCCGTTTCGGCATCCTCTTGACATTCGATCACCGACGCGTTGGTGGAGTTCAAGTTGGCGAGGTCGCCCTTGCCGAGCATCCCGACGCCGGGGATGCCACGGCTCACAGTGTTGCCACCGCGAGACATGACGGAGAAGAAGCTACTGGGGCATGCTAGTGGGAAGAGGAAGGTGGGTGCGGAGAACTAAAGATGCGTCTACCCAAGCAGACTGTTTTGTTCTGGCTCGTGTCAGCGCCTGACTACCTGTTGATCAGCGGCCAGAGGAGGGGGGAGGGCAGTGAAGGCTCCACGGCAGAGCTCAAGAGTAACCAACCAGTGGATGCTGTAGTACAGTCGACTCTAGCTAACTGGGTCATGTTGGGGCCGGGACTTTTGAGTCAATTAAGCGGCTTAGTTACTTAACGCCTTCATTTATGCCTGAAGAGCAGTGACCCATG
>JAAUXU010058134.1_pt1 | contig 28675 bp, 34 predicted proteins | sample 7278151 | NCBI WGS metagenome assembly JAAUXU01 (sample SAMN14350113, study PRJNA611818) | marine sediment metagenome | isolation source: surface marine sediment (1.8m) | place: French Polynesia: Moorea | collected 2018-08
CCTACATTGACTGAAGAAGACTATCGGCCAAGGGAGACTATATCGGCCCGAAAAAAAAGAGTTGTATAGGCCGAATATTCGGTTTCAGACGGATATTCGGCATCGTCAAATATTCGGTTTCGGCCCAAGGAAACAAAAGAACCCCTTCTCAGTCGACTCTAGGCCTGAACGATATGGACAAAACTCTGCGCAGGAAGATGCAAGCGATGCTTGGATGCGTAAACTGCAGTCAGATCCTTCAGGGGGGCAACGAGAGAAGCGTGACAGTAATGAAAGGAGAACGTTTCAGCATGAGCTATAATTTTATTCAATGTGGTAATTTCTCTACTATGAACGTACTTATACATGAGAGCCGAAAGGAGCTGGATAAAGTTCGGCGCACCCAGGACTTGGTTTGTACAGGGTGGTCGACGTAAATCCTAACCGTGGAGCAGAACTTTGTCCAGATCAGGGAAGGTTTGAAGCATGAACTGCATAATGTTATTCAACCACTATGATGCGTAATAACTTTCTACACTGAACACGCACATCATGCATGAAAGCCTGAAGGATCTGGATGAAGTTCCGCGCAGTCTGCATCGAAGTTGACGATCAGTGTGTGCGCGTACACACTCTAGCTCTATGCGTAGTCTCTTCTCGCGTACATACCATGCAGTATGCGTATTTAGAGCATTTATGATAAAAAGAAAGCACGGCCTCTCTCATGGCCTTGGCGTAGGAGGACCCAGACGACGACCTCGGCCACGAAATTACGGACGAGCCATTTGTTCACCACCCTGAACACGTCTCCACATCTAGGACTTTCCTACCTGCATAAGTTGTTGAAAGCATCCACACGAGCAAGACGACTTTCGTCTTGACCACGTTGGCCCAGAGGCCATTCAAGGCCCCCGATTTCTTCTTCTTCATGGCGTCGTCAACAAGATGTGGGGGAATTCATTAGCCTGACGTCGCCACTGCTCAGATGCTCGGTTGCAGTCAGACACTGAGTCTCCAGGCCAAAAGATTTTCTCTGGCTTCCTCTGTTTCTAAACTCTTCGGCACTTTTCATGAAGGAAAGATCCGACAGAAGACCTTCATTGCAGTGATCTTGCATAAAGTTATTGCAGGCTTTTCTCCTCCTTCCACGGTAAAGATTGTTTGGGTCAGCAAGGGTCTCTTTCTCTCTCTTTGACTGGCTTGGAGATTAATTGTTTCCCGTTTCTTGTGTTTCTCCTGCTTTCTTCGTAACTGTAAAAAACTCACTGAGAAAAGGAACTTCACTGACCCAAAAGCTGTTATGGCATTATGAAAAGCAATAAAGGGGGGGGGGTTCCAGTGGGAAAAACTTTCAAGGCTTTGGGTGCATCATTTTCTTATGAAAATTTTGCAAACTACTGAAGAAGCTAGTGAAGGTGGAGTGGTAAAAGAAAGTGTGTCGATCAGCTCAATTGATAACTTAAGGGGAGATCTCATTCATGTGCGTCAATCCATCAATTGATATCTCTACAGGGGATTTCATCTACATGTGCACAGAATGTTGCAGGATCTGCAAAACTCTTTGATCATTGGCTTATCAGGGCCGCACACTATGACTGAGGTGGCTTTTTTGAGAAGTGATAGCTAATGACAATGCACGTTTGTGTTGTCCACTTCTCCTCAATCTGGGGTCATTGTACCCGTTTATAGGAGGTTTTGCAGATTCTGTACGACGCAGGAGTCATTCCTACTTACATGACTCCGTACATGAGAAATTGGCCCAGACAAAAATACTGACAGAATAAAAAAACTCTGCTATGACTGAAAGACACTGACCAATCTCAATCATGGCACGCAGAAACCCTCTTTTTGTCCCACTAGAACTGCCTCTTGCTGATGGGTGGTTGCAGTAAATTGTGATTGTTAGTCAGTAAAGTCCCTTCTCGGCGCTCCATCTCCCCCCTCAGTAAAGTTTTTACCCGGGATGGATGGTTGGTATTGACTAAGAGAACAAAAACTTTCTCCTGTCCTGCGGGAGACAGACAGAAGAGTTTTTTTTCACTACTGGAAAAAAAAGAAATTGGCTTTCGTAATCAGCAATCAGGGGGGGGTGAGTGGAAAGGGCACTGTTACAAGTCCTTTCTTAAAAGGAGGCTGTCACTGCCCATGTAAACTTTCCGAGCCAACTTTTGGTGCAGCGACCAAGAGTAGCCAGGACGAAAGGAAAAATTGGTTTCATCTTCCTCCTCTTTTACACACATGTGGAGTAAAACAAAAGGGGAAACAAGACGACAAATTTGGAAAAGGAGCCTGCACGAGGTTTAACAAATTTGACAGAGAGAGGAAAAAACCTTGATTCTTCTTCTCTTATGATGGGCCCTTCGTAACAGGCCCAACGTAGGCCTGACGGGGAAAAAAGGCAACACCTGCAAGGTTGAAAGTTGTATTTCTTCCTTTCTTCTTCTCACTTTTTAGCACAGCAGCCAACGTTTGTTCTCTTCTCCCTCCGACCTCACTACGATGACTGAAGAGCGGACGACGACGGCGGACGAAAATCTTTCAAAATGCATCTCTCTCTCTATGTGTGTGTGTGTGTGTGTGTGCGTGCGTGCGTGTGTGTGAGCGCGTGTGATTCTTCTCCTCTTCCGGCCGGCGTTTTGAGGTTACTCGCGCGCGGACCCCAAAAAACGAGCGCGCTCGCGGAAAAAGGAACGCCGCGACTTCCGTTTTATCTTCTTCTCTCTAGGCCCACTAGGAGGGCCTAATAAATAAGGCCTACTCACTCACTCACTCAGCCATCCCTGCATCGTTCTCCCGGGGAGGCATCTGCTAGTAATTTATGGTAAATGGGCGAACGTACAAGTTACTAACTCTGAATGTTTCTAGCCAGACTATCCACGTACTTTCCAAGAGTGACTTTCTAAAGTGAGTCACGGTGCGTTGGTCAAGCTTGGTGCTGGTTTCAAGCACACCCCGTTTCCATACTCCACTTGGAAGGATTTACCAATAAAAATACTCAAGTGTTGGATAAAAAGTAAAGGAACGTAAGATAGTCACTTTCAATAACGCGTTTCAATGAGTCTCTCGGGGTTTCCCCCTTGTCAAGAAACGTTACCAGGTGAGGGAGAACCCGGGAGTCAAAATTTACGGGGTGCTGCCAAATGGGTGGGGATGAAGAGGGGGGTGGCCAATGTGGCGAGACCCCCTTGTTTCTTCGTATGGGAACATCTGTTAGTCCCGCAGCTTTTCGGTTTTTCTCTTGGCCTCGAGCCAAAGCAGAGAGAGCAAAATCCCCGACGACGGCTGCGAGCAGACGAGCTTTTTACCCCCTTTTGCCACTTCAAAAAAGACGACAAGGGGGGAGGGGGGTTGTTTCCTCTTTCCTAGAACTTGTGAGCAATTCTGCGTCATGAAATTGAGAAAGAGGAGCCGTGTTTAGGTGTTTGCTGTCGTCAATGTCCTACTCAGTTACATTCTAGCACTCCTGTGTACATACGAGGTGGGACATCATAGGGAAAAGGCTAATTTCTCTTGTATATAGTCATGTGAATAGGAATGACTGCTGCATTACACAAAGTGAGACATAACCTGCTATAAACAGATCGAGGAGAAGTGGACAACACAAACGTGCATTGTCATTAGCTATCACTTCTCAAAAAAGCCACCTCAGTCATAGTGTGCGGCCCTGACAAGCCATTGATCAAAGAGTTTTGCAGATCCTGCGACACCCTGTGCCCATATGGATGAAATCCCCCCTTGATATATCAAATGGGTGGATTGCAGGACTCTCTCGGCACTTTTATGCAGAACTGCAGCTCATTGAACAAGACTGTTTTCAGTGCATGTGTACATGATTAGGACGTTGAATTTGCGCTCTTTCCCCACATGTTTCTACAATTGTTTTGAATTGGCAAGGGTAATGAAGGCCATTCAGTCTCCTCTCTCCGTCATCATTGCAAGTTATGTCACATTACCCAACAGTATTATAAAGATACGGTTTTTTGCCAACAGAGATCGCAATGTTTCCTACCGTGTTGCGAAAAAAGGGATAAAACCAATCTTAAAACTTCGAGCTTTGGCAGTTGGTTGTGTGAGGACTGTAACATCAGCATTTCATAACTGAGCATTTGGCACCAGTCAAAGGGAAAGTTTTTTGCGCTGATAGATCATTCAACACCACAGCTCAGCAACCGCATTCATCAAGGACCCTTCCGAGCTACTGAGCATTTATGAGAGGTTTCACTGCCCCCAGCTTGTTCACTTTCACTAATGATTTTTCTGTCAGTGACTCTGACACTGCTCCGTGACCAGCCTCTCCCGCCAGAAAGGGCAAAAAAGTGAAGATGTCCGTCAAAGAATGCCAAAGGAATGTCAAAAGAATGCCAAATCACGCACAAAAAAATGCTTGATGCTGAAGACATGTTTGGCTTCTCCATCTCCTCCGAGAAGGGGCAGAAGACATGGCCAAACTATTGGGCGCCCAATTGGGCGCCTGGGGAAGGGGGGAGGGATGGAGGTCGGGTCACCACCCCTTTCGCGGCCGCCCAACATCGCCCCCTCTTGTGATTTGAACGAAAAACCCCACGAACTCCGTAGGTGCCAGAGTTGGAGTTTTTTTACTGCGCATTTGAGCGAATTTAGTCACCTTGTGTCTGGCAACACCGAAAGCCCCTTTTGCACTCCGATTTTACTGTCGTCACCCACAAAGCTGCAGCCGCAATCCCTTTTCCCCACAAAGTGTATAGAACACAGTAAAGTCGAGATTTAACGACGCTCCCCAGACGTGCCCTTCAATACAATTTTTCTCAACTCTCACTTGTGTGTCAGTGAAGAAAATAACAGTTGAGGGAAGCACTTTTGAGGGCTGAGGCTGACGACTGTTCAACCGCTTCTTCAGCATCAGGATCATCATTTTCATTTTAGCCTGCTTCATACACCAGTGGTTTCACTTTGGAAAAAAGTGTTAAATTAAGGGTTAATCTTTTTTAAGAAAACAGCATTAAATCAAATCTTCACCGTATTTTTGTGCAAGGTGGCACCTCTGCATTAGAACCAGCTTAAAGGATTGAATTCTTATTATTTCTTTAAAAAATAAAGAAATTTATGCTCATTAGGCGGTCATTATCATAAAGGGGTTCCACTGTCATCGTACCTACTAGCAGAACCGAGTGTCCCTAAAGTCTGGTCCAAAGTTTACGCTGATATATCCCGGAAACTATTGCACCTGGAAATGTACTTTTGGTCTCATTTGAAAGAGGACATTCAAAAGATTCTTATCATTACCTCCATTGTGTTCATGAAAATCACAAATCAGGATGGCGGAGAAGCCAAAATCAATGGCTACCTTGGAGCGGTTTTTTTACTGCAAATATGAGGGAAAAGAGCAAAATTTTTCTGCAGACCTGCCTCCACCCCCATTGGAGAGTGTGCACATTGGTTGTCTGACTTTTGATCAGAAAGATTGCTCTTTCATCAGAGGTTGCTCTTTCATCACAGCCATGAATGGTGAAATTGCAGATGTTCCCCACATGAATGACACAAGAGAAAATTGTGGTTGGAAAACTAGGGTGCAATCAATTTTGGCTCCTCTGCTGTCCTGATTTGTGATTTTCATGCATGCAATGGGCTGTGAGTGAGAAGAATCTTATGAATGTTCTCTTTCAAGTGAGACAAAAGCATATTTCTAGGTGTTTCCGGGATATAGTGATCAGCTTAAAGTTTGGACCTGACTTTCAGGACACTCTTTACATCAACGTTGGCATGAATACTGCATGAGCAGAAATGTCATTTAAATGTCATGGTTTTTACCATGACATCTAGCTCTTAACTTGGCCTCTAATGAAAAAATGCAAAGTACCGTATGATAGGTTAAATAGGGAGGCATCATTAAGAAATAGTTCAGTTGTCTGTGTAACTCAAAATTTGGCACCATCTCCTTACTCTAACTTTGCCAGGGCTGCAGTGAAACAGAATTTCCCTTCACCCAGTAGGATACGGAGAACAAGTAGCACACGTGGGAATAGACTATTACCGAGTAGCATCAGTGCCATAAGTTTCCTGATGAATGCGCTTTTTAAAATTACTGTTTCTTCGCTATCCTGGGACAACGGCCTATTCGCTTACATCATTTAAAGGCTGTTACTATAGCATTTCATCTATTTATCGACTTGCGCAAAGAATCGCAGAGTGCATCAATTGGTTTATGAAGGTGCAGCGTGAAACAGCTAGTTTTTATCGCAATTAGCGAATAGGACACAATGTTAATGCCCGAGTGCACAAGGTCTTGGAAGGCATTCAATGTGATATGTGCAATTTTTTGAAAGCGTACGAAATAGGAAATTGCTTCATCCAAAACTTGCAATGTGTCACGAGTACACAACTCAAGGTCATGGTGACCAAGAGCAATGGCAACAAGGACTGCATGAACGCCTTCAGACTCAGCACCAACAAAACAGTCCATTCACAATTGAGCGGGATGTGCGAATATCACACACTGCGCAAATTGAGGTTCTTCTCCAAAATCTGTTCAGCTTTAGGAAAGATTTTGGTAGATCGTCCACACTGATTGGAGACACTCTGACGGACACACCGAGTTATGACTTCAAACAAGTCATGGTGCACTTCTCTGTGATTCTAGGCCAAAATCAACAATCTATGAATTAAATGCCATAGTGACAGCTTTCAAATGATATTAGACAATAGGCCGTATGTCCCATACTATGAACAGTCATTTTAAATAGCGTGTTAATTAGGAACCACACTGTAATAATGGAACTACAAATATCGGTAATGATAGGACTGATAGAAAACAGGACTGCAAGCATAGGTCGTGGTACGACGACGAATTGTAGGATTGGTACTATAATTTGTGTCAGGACTGGTGGTTAAAATTGTGACAGAACTATTAGCGCAAGTTGCAATAGGATTCGTAGTATATGTATGCTATGTAAGTAAAAAGTTCGAAGTCTAGTTTGAAAATGTCCATTTTGGTTTCTTGGGATGGGAAATCGGCATTAGACACTGTCCTGCCTGGTAATAGTTTTATTTTTTGAGAAAATAAGTTTCTGCACTTCTAACTCAAAGTTTTATAACCTACCGTATGCAGTAAGTGTGGCGGACACTTTTATTCAGCCATAACTTTTGACTGGACCGAGCTTCAGCAGTGGTTGACCCCTGTATGGAAAGCTAAGAGGCTCCTCTAAGACAAATTCACATGCACTTTTGCTCTAGGACCACTCATTTGTTCACAAAACAGTCAAAGTTTTACGCAGTAAACCCTGCTACAGAACATAACTTTGACCACATATTGTGGAACAATGCGTAGTCCTAGAGCAAACATGTATGTCAGTTTGGTGCAGGAGGAGCTTCTCAGTTTTCCACAGAGGGGTTGACCATTTTTGTAGCTCAATCCAGTCCAGAGTTATGGTTGAAAAAAGAAGCATGCACTACACTTACTGCATTCAGTACGTTATAAAACTTTCAGTTAAAGTGGTCCTCAAGGAAAAAATGGTTTTCAAAAAATCTTAATATTTTAACCGAAGGCTAAAAACCCCAGGCTGAAAAATTGTCATTTCCCCAAAAAATACCTTTTCTAACTAGCCCAATCCTAAAAATAACTCATGGTTTTCTGTCCGTCAACAGCAGTCTCCACTTGTTCAGAACACAGTGTTCTGATGATGTATTCAGGTACGCCCATTTTGCATGTAGATGCACACCAAGTGTCAATGGGTTTCTGAGCGTATTGTTGGGTGGTAAAATGTATATTCAAATTTCCCGCCGAAACAAGTTCCGACCTGTAGACAAGCAGCCGGACCAGTAAGTCGTAACTCGAGTCCACTCGCTTAAAGGCGCAGAAGGCGGCCATTAAGCGAGTAAGTAGCAATTAAGAATAATAATGATTCTTTAAGAATCTGGATGCCTTTTTATGGTTATGCCTTCTACGTCCTTCACATTGGAAGAAAAGTTCTATTTTCTGCATCTAGATCCGGACGATTGGAAATACCAATTTCATACCGAATACTGGATTTCAGCAGCAACACAACTACCAATTTGGTATAAGGATGTTCGACTGTGTTGCTGCTGAAATCCGGTCTGTTGCTTGCTCGCGCCTCGACACTCACAACTCGCTCACCTCGTGCTCGTGCAGTTCGCGTCCTCCTCTCCAAACGTCTGGTTGGGCGGCATCCACAGGTGCAACCCGGTTTTCGTGGCACAACCAAAACAAAACAAGTGTCGAGCAGGACCGTAGGTAGTGCAGCAGAGCCAAGAACAGAGCTTGGACTGAGCTGAGCTCAAGGTTCCGCTTTTGGCCAAGCTGCAGTCACACCACACAAGTGCATCATGGTTCCTCGGGCGAGAGCCTTTCTCGTTCTCGTCTTCATCGTCGCCCTACACGAAGTGCTCGGGGCGCCTGACTTCGACGACAGCGTTGAGAAAGACTCCAATGACGGTGTCCTATCGTCGTCGTCGTCGTCGTCGTCTACCGGTCGCCCCGATCAGTCGTCAAACGAAGACGATGCCCAAGATGAGGATGAGGATAACGCCGGAGGTGACCCTGATTCTGGTGGCGACACCCAATCTGGAGAGCCCTTCGCTGACGAGGAAAGAGGTTAAGAAGTGACCCATCTTTGCACTGATGTCTTTGAGATTTTCAAGTAACTAGAACGTGCATGCAGACACCTTCCGCGTCCTGATCAACGAGACGAACTACAGCTCGAGCGAAGACGAAGTTGATCTCGCTGATCCCGCCTGCATCCTTGCGAGTATCAAGGTGTACATGCGTTTTAAATTGCCCATTTTTTTGTTCAATTTGAATGGTTGGTCCCTTTTGTAGGCCGACCTCTTGCTCCCGTTTAAGGCCATTGACGGCACCATCGTCAACAAGACCAGCCTCGTCCCAAAAGAGTCAGAGGCAAGTGCCAAGCGAAATTCAAACCTCGGACAAATCTATGAGAAATGCTTTCAGCGTATAGTGTGAAGTAGGCTTTTCTTGCCTTGTACAACTTGATCAAGATTCTTGCCATGCATGCAGCGAATGTTGTTTAATGTGAACGTGATCCACCCACCCGACCACGTCCCGATGCAGCTTGGCAACCAGCTCCATAAGGAGGATGTGGAGAATCTTTTGGTCTTGCGCCATTGATGAGCTGTGAAAGCTTGTTTTTCATACAGTTTTCGCAATATTGGGGCAATATGTAAACAGTCTACATTTTGCTCCCAAGGTCTCTGTTGGTCACTTTTGCTGCTCTTGTCGCATTTAGGTTCAAGGGATTTGCGGTGAGAGCCAGCAGGTCCTGACCCTAACCTGGATGAACAAGCAGGAGAGCGAGGAGCTTGTCAAGGGGGGAAAGCTGTCCCTATATTTCGAGAAAGACGTGAGTCAGAACATCTAAGTCACTTTAAGCTGGCCATCACTTAACAGTGACCCTAAGCATGTGGATTGGCAACTGGAACTTTTCTAGTTCAACCTAAAACTGGCAAATTTAGTTGCAATTCCACTGTAATACCCTGCCTTGAAGTAATATTTCTCTGAAGAAACGACTACCAATTTATGAACGAGAGCAAAGTGTGGTTTCACCATCGAAAGTTTCCCAGAACTCTGACGCGTTCAGTTCCAGTTGCGTTCTACTGCGTAACCTAGAAATTCTGTATGTTGCATTAAATTTTTTTGAGTCTGTCCACATATGTAGATTTGCAACTGAAGGTTTGCTAGACTATCCCATTGTTAGTTGCAATCTTGCGGTACGTACGCGGCATGAGAATCAAATGAATCTCGTTATGTTCGCAGGACAAGAACACCACTGTTGTGCTCAGTCACGTGTCGACCACGGTCTCCTTCTCTTCGGAGGCTAGCCACGAGATCCCGTCGCAGGAGGTCAACATGAAGTCTGCGGAGGACTCGGAAGTGTGGAGAAATCCACTTAGGTGGGTAGCGAAGCTTTTCTCTCTCTCCCGTCAACTCAACACGGGAAAGCATTTATCACGCAACCTCTATTTAGCTGCTCGTTCTACTGTCGGTCCGACATCGAGGTCAGGCTGCAGTTGGACCAGACCGAACCAGGTAGATCAAGATAGTCCTAAATAATACGTATGTTAAGTGGCGGAACGTGTAATGAGGCAAGTTATAGTCTAATTCTCTCCCTGGTTCAGCTGCCACGAAACCTGTGTTTTCTATCGACGCAGACGGCGACCCTGTCGTGGATTCCCTGGCCAACGGCGAGGCCTTCTTGGTGTTCCGCCAAGTCCGCGTCGAGGCCTTTCGTCAGGACAAGCAGCTCTTTGCGGGCTCCTTCACCATGGGCAAGTGCGACTGCAGGGACATGTGGATCTACCCATACATGCCCACCCTGGTCGGCACAGCCCTCGCCGTTCTCGTTGGCATGGTCTTAGTGGTAAAAGGAGATGGGTCTTTCGGTCTTTTCGTTCAGGTCATTGTGACTCTCGCAGGCCTTCTTCTTCCGCCGCCGCTTGGGCTTACTCACCCCCGATGAGGAGGCTAACGGCAACACACACACCTCCATCTCCGAGGAGCACGGCAATGACAGCAAAGACGACACCTCCAACCGAAGCTACGGCTCTACTAACAGCACTGCCACCGCCGCCAGCAGCATCAGTGGGTCTTGGACTGGCCGACAACAGCCGGACAACGGCTCATAGACGCATACGAAAATAATAACCTGTCCATCATGGAGCTATGATTTTGTGACACCCACAGCAACAGTTATGAACCAAAAGCTTTTATGTTGAAGGGTTTTCAAGGTCAGATGTAGAGTGGTTCTTTTTACAGATCTCCTTAGCTGTGTTTTCATGTAGAACAACCATGTTTCATAGGGATGTGCATTAGGCTTAAAAACTTATGTCGAAAGTGCCCAGATGAAAGGGAGAAGAGGGACTATGAGACGATAGGAAGCCTTTTTTATCCACATCCTTTTTGATGTTTGCTTTGACATTTTATGTCATATGTTAATATACATTTCAACCGATCTCTGTATGCAATACTACAAGGTGCTGTAGCTGTTATGCAGTAGGAGGCTTACATAGTTAATGAATTTAACAGTTCAATTTTGCAGACTTTGAACAGCCAGCTAAAAAAAGCTTGTGTAACAGTTAGCTAGATGGTGAACAGCTGTATGTAACTGCCCAGTCAATTGTGATCAACTACTTAGGGCCACAACCTTGTATCGTACACGCATGATGCACAAATACTAAGAATGTGATAATATTTAAGTCATGAAGGCCAAAACGCGATCGTCGAGGATGCTCCGCATTAAATAGGATGCTTAAAAATGTATGGATGCTAATGGTAACACAAAACAGGCTTGTACGGTGATTGAGTTGAGGATCGCTGATCACGATCACTCGATCGATATTCCATCGCTGATAGTGAGATCGTTTGATCGATTCAGATATGCCTTTAGTGATCTTTCGATCGAATTCAGAGTGGCAGTTAGACTGCTTGAGACAGAAGGGTGGATCTCGTTCATTGTGGCAGCCCCGCTGCAAACAGAGCCATGAATGACAGAGAGTGACCAACTGGATTAGGACGGTTAGCTGAGAGCAGTTCTAAACATCGCTTGGCTTATGCACGGACACAGACTTAGTAGTTACACCCAGACCTCCAGCCTGGCAGAGCCCCCTATTGGATCCCTGATAGGCAGCTTGGCAGCAGAATGATAGCTTGTGGGGAGGGAGGAGAAGGAGGGGTGAGCAATAGGGATGCAGGCAAGTTGTCCGTGGTAGAGATGAGCAGTCCTCCGTTATTGACGGTAGAATATCCTAAAGTACCCGGATTTGAAAACTCAGACCCGCAACATCACTACTTAAGGTGTCATTCTGCTCCAAGCTGCCTATCAGGTATCCAATAGATGGCTCTGCCAGGCTGGTGGTCTGGGTGTAACTACTAAGTCTGTGACCTAGCTTAGTCTAACCCTTGTTGGCGTCAGCGAACATCAGCTGAGAGTGGGACTCCATAACTGAGTTAAGCCGTTTTCACTTTTAAAACTAGCTGATGTCCCCCTCTCTCCTCTCCAGGGTTATCCAATGGCACTGCTTTTTGAAAGTACTGGTTGTAATTCTGAAGTGAAGTTGATAGTAAGAGACGTTTCCTGCTCAGAGTGTATCAACTCTTCCTGTTCTCCTGCTTCTGCCATAGATAGCAAATGTTAAGTACTGATACTGGACAGCTAGAAACCCTTAACTCAGGGGATAGCCATCTTTGCCCTGTTGGGAGTAGGTGTGGAGGACTTGAATAGAAAGGGCAAAATTTGGACTTCGACTTGGGCCTCCAAACGGCCTTGAAATTCACATTTAACCCCCATTACTGGAAGGCGTGTGAAACGCAGTGTCTGCCCACCAAGTTTGGTGACGATCGGGGCAGCGGTTGGGACACCCATGACGTAACAGACAGACAAAAAGACAGACAGACACAGATAGAGTACACACTGACCCTCGCGCTTTATGCGTAGAGATAGATTGACCTGGAACATCAGCGTTTACGTGCGAACCCAGAGAAGAGAAGCTGATACGTACGTAGCATAACACATGGGTACTCATCCGAGCTCAACATGTTCGTGAACACCTACGTGTACTATGTCTGCATGGGTTCTTTCAGCTCCGCAACCCCATGGAGAACTTCACGTACGCGACAGTGAAGGGATCGTCCGTCGACATGTACTTTCGCCGCCAGGTCGAGCTGTCCAACATGTACCGCACCATGGAGGGGAAGCACTACAGGACCCCGGAGGAGGCCATTGAGGCGGTCAAGACTGGGTAAACGCCGTAGTAGGAGCTGGTTTCACTTACGTGCTGGCCTCACTGCTTTGATCAATTTTATTGAAATTATAACAATCATTATTACTTTCCCTCCTTCTTTCTCTCTCTTCAGTCATTTGCACGCATTCATCTGGGACAGCTCCCGCCTGGAGTTCGAGGCCGCGCGCCACTGCGACCTCATCACGGCCGGCGACTTGTTCGGCAGGTCCGGGTACGGCATTGGACTGCAAAAGAACTCTCCGTGGGCTGACAAAGTCACTCTGGCAATACTTGACTTTCACGAAAGTAAGTTTGACATGAGCAGTGAGGACAGTGTCGGAAAGTAAGAGGAGAAAAAAATCTTTTCAAGGCGGCATCATGGAAGACCTGGACAACCAATGGATACTGCTCAACGCCCAGGTGGACTGCAGCGACAAGGACGACAACTCCCCGGCCACCTTGGGCTTGAAGAACATGCGTGGCGTGTTCATCCTCGTCGGCGTGGGCATCATCGGAGGCATGGGGCTAATCGTGGTCGAGATCGCCTACAAGAAGCACCAGATCAGGAAGCAGAAGAGGCTCGTCATCGCGAGGACTGCCATCAACAAGTGGAAGGGCGCGATGGCAGTAAGAACGATAAATCACTGAACCTAAAAGAGCATTTAGACTTAGGACACAACTAGCACACTTGAGCATACATATACAAAATAATGTATACTGTCAAACTTAAAAGCATTCGTAACACAACAAGATTTTTAATTTTTAACAACAACTCCTTGACTGCGCGACAAAGTTGAAAGACTAACGTCCGTAAGCCTCCTGGTGTTTGATCACAGCAGTCATTTAAAAGCATAGTATGTGCTACCTGTGCAAATGCATGATTGTTTGCAGCAATAATTAAGGAGCATTCTTTGAACCATTCTCACTGACAAACTCCGCAGTATTCTTAGCAAAAGTACTGTTCACTACTAAAAGCACTCTTCACAGGTTTCTTACTAAAAGTACTCTTTAAAGTATTCTTCATACAAGGGAAAATCTAAAGTTCCCAGAAGTTTTAGAAAAGTGTGTGATTCTAGCCGATGCTACATCTCCAAGCTCGCTCGTGTTGCTCGTGCCGTCCGAGTGAATATACGTAGTGTACAGTACTGCTGCATGAGGCCGAACTTTTAACCATAACTAAAATGAAAAACATGCTTATGTAACTGTCTTAATGCTATACAGCTACGCAGACCCTCTCTACACTGTTGGAAAGCTTGAGCAGCCTCAGTAATGTTAGTTAAAGTTGTGTCAGTTACTTTAAAGCAAAATTCCGTGTTTAAGGCGACACGAGTGACGTTGTCTATATGGTGCTGGTGTACTTACTTAGCCTTTGTAACCCCTGGTGTGACAGAACACAACTTTATTCATCTTGCAGCTACGCAGACCTTTTTTACACCGTCGGAAACCTTGAGGCCTTAATTGTTGCAGTTATTTACTTCACTTGAGGGCGAGAATGCATATTCAAGACGCTGCAGACGATTGCAGCAGGAAAATGCTACAAACTAAGAATGTGCGATATCCCAAATCAATCGAGATCGCGATGTTCAATATGTCCAGGCCAAATATCGTGGTATCCGATACGCTATGCTGAGTCATATTTCGTACTTTTATTCCACCATTCCCAGGTTGTTGTGCACCATGGCAGACACATTTTCTGCCCCCAAGGATGTCCTGATGGGCATAACCACGTTGCAGTGGCACACGACGTTTGCGCCTGCAACTTGAACAATCTTTTGGAAGTGGCACTTGATGCTTAGGTGGCCACACCCTTGGCCACTCCACCATGGCCAAAAAGTATCGTACACAATACCGCGATATATTTTTGGGCATCGCGATATTTTGCAAGTATCGCAATATTCGATAATCAATATGATATCGAATCTGAAAAAAGTGAAGTGAAGCTACGACGAAGTGAAACTACGTCGGAACCTTGCAAGACAAAGAACCTTCAGTTGCTCTCTTATTTTCCCTTAAAACAACCACGTGTGAGAGAGTTTTCCGACGCTAACCCTGAAGGTCTGTACAGGTGGTCTGGTTTGCCACTGAACAGTGAATGATAAAAAAAGGTGTAGGAAGTATCTGGCAGGGCCTGAACACCTCCACCGACTTCCAGAGGTGGCGCTAAATATGAGAGTAAAACTTTGATTTAGTAAACTTTTGCTTCAGACATGTTTTTACTACATAGGAATGGTGAACTTTACCCTGAATTTCACCTTCAATTCAGTGAACTTTCTCTTGGTCTGTGTTTCTCTACAGCCTTCTCTAAGAGTTATTCCTCGAGGGGAACTTGACATTAACAAACTCAACTTAGACTGGACTTCACCAAAAGTCAGCTCAACACATCTCAAGATATTCAGGTCATTTTTGCAATGTATCAAAACTTTGATCAATCATTCGCATCAGTTACAGTTTCATTACTGTTCAGGCCTTATGTCCTTGTCCCAACCGAGCTCACTAAGTCAGAGTTCTACGTACTCTATGCAGTTGGTGTCAGTTCCGGGATTGGCAAACCGGCCTTTTTAAAGCCATATGTGAAAATTTGGCTTTTTTACGTAAGTTGGCTTCAGAATTTTTCAAGTTTATTAGCATTTCTAGCAAAGCTGTCACTAACTAAGCTGCAGATTTGGCTCGGTCTTTATGGACCCTAGTCCAAGCTGGGCTTTTTCCTGCGAGCAGCTTGGCTTTTCATGACGACAGACAGCTGGCAACCCTGAGTTAGTTCGACTTGATACGAAGCATCGCTGGACGCAGCGAGTGTCGACAGGAGGCTAAACCTGACCACAGCCTTGGTAATGCACTCCGACCCTTGGCCTGGCAGATCCACCGATTGGACTCCTGACCAGCATCTGGGAGGCAGGATGATAGCTCTCCCTTCCACTGCTCGACAGCTTAGCAGGGATTAGTTGAGATGAACAATCATTGGTTATTATTGTATTTTACCAGGAATTTAATAACTGAGACTCTAACACCTGTACTCAAGCTGTCATTCTGCCTTCCATCTGCTGGTCAGGGATCCAACAGAAGGCTCTGCCAGGCAAAGGGTCTGGCTGTGCAACTCAGTCTGTGATCTGACCCACCCTGTGTGTTAAAAGTTTTTCACCACTAGCATGATTTGAGCTAAAGGCCACTGCGTTTTTCTCTTCGGGTAATGCAATTTGTTCCTTGGTGGAGACGACACAATGTTGCAAAGGGAAGACAAACTTTTGGGCAGAAGCAAAACTTTCACCTTTGGCTACGTGTCCGCGACGGTGGGCGCTGCTGTTGCCTTCAGCCAATGTTATTTTCCTCGTCTCCAGCCAACCGCGATCGTCCTTGCTGAGTGTGGCCGCGGCGGCGTCCGCCGTCGCGTCGTCGTCCTTCCACGCCAAGGTGCAAACCATCAACTTTTCCTCCTCGTTGACAACGAATCCGCAAATCCTAGAAAACCTGACAGTGCGAAATCCGCTCGTCTCGCTTCCCCTTTTAGGGGCGATTCTCATGCTCAGACCCATTGTAGCTAGCGGAGGTGATCACTCATGAATGAAAATGGGTAGGTCTGCTCTTCCGGTCAGTCCCGGTGCACCCATCTATCGGGTGCAGCTACGAGCAGCTTCACCCTTCTCATAAAACGATATTGGAGCTAATAGAAAGGTAATTTTATCTATGACTCAAATTTGATTTTTTAAAAGTCATCTCTTAGCATAGGAAATGAAATCAAGTCAACATTTCAGGCACATGTGAGAAGTTTGCACGAAAAAAAAACTGTTATACAAGATTCTTATACGGGTCAACTTCCACGCTGATGTAGCTCATGAGAGATCGGTGCTACCTGACTTAAGCAGTTGCATCGCCATATTAAACAGTTTTATGAGCATTGCCTTTTTAAGTGACTTTTTCATAAAGCTCAAAGGAGTGAAGTTTTGACTTGAAATTGTGTGTACCTTCGGTAAAAAGCAAACCCTTCAGCTTCAGCCACTATTTTTAAGAGTGCTTGACAAAGACGAATGTATTTACATTTTGAAAGTGAAACCTCCAACGTACGGTTTCTACCGGCTGCCCAAGGTGATCCTTCTGAAGTAGCACACGTGGCATCAGTGCTGGAGTCAGTTGCCAATGCTGGAACACCACCCGGTACGTGCCTATGTGGGACGAACTCAGGACGGGCAGGCCGGTACGGGAACGGCTCTTCTCGGTCGCCAAGTTTTCTGCATACTCATCAAATCCTTTTGTCAGCATCGCCAATTCCGGCGAACTTGTCAGTTGCCTTCAGTGTCTTCTTTGCAATAATGTTCTCTACAAATTCGGTTTAGATTAGCTCAGCTTAGATGAGGATTAGGTTAACTTTGGGTCACGACACCTTGGGTGAGCATAGTCAGGGACTCCGAGCATGGCTTTGTTGCCTCTCTTGTAGTAGCAGTTGTACAAGTCCGCGGAGAATCAGCGGCGAGCAGACTTCGTTCAGCTCTGACTGAAGCGATTCATTGGGAGATTCCACTTTCAGAAGCGTCGGTCGCTGAGGGAGACCAACGACCGCCTCCACCCGAACGGCCTCCGCAGCAGCGTCTCCTCCGAAGGGATTCTCGCAATTACCTCGACGGACGACGACGACACCGTGGGCATGGACATGGGCGGCATCGGCGTCGTCAGCAGCGGAGGCGGCACCACGCCCGACTCAGTCGCCACCCTCAGCATCGATTGTCTTCCCCGCAGAGAGCTTGTGCATCCCGACACTGGCTGGCGGTTGGCGGCGGCTGGCGGCGGCGGCGCTGTCAATAACAGCAGGTTCGGCGGCGGCGCCAACAACAGCAGGTTTGGCGGCAGCACTGGCCGCCTTCACGTGGACGATGAAGCGGACGATGAGGATGTCGATGGCTGTGAAGAGCAGTTGCTCAGACCGCGTTCGGCCATGTCGGCGGAACGAAGGAGCACTCGCGGCGTCAATCACGACGCCGGCCCCGCCAACGGCACTTTCAGCGAGAGACGCTTAGGTGGCGGCAGCAACAACAAGGACAACGACGACGACGTGTGCCCCGTGCCACCGCCGCGATACAGCAGTGCCAGCATGGGACACTTGTGTTCGCAACACGTCGCCACGACGCAAAGGTCACCCCCTCCGCCCTCTTACGTAGCGGCGAACCGACAGCCGCAGTCCAAGCAGTCCTTCCCCATCCGGTCACCGTCGTCAGACGCTTCGAGGAAGAAGCACAGCGCCGTCTTGATCAAGCCATCGGCCATCGGGGCTCTCGGCGGTGGCCGAAAAAAGCCGCGGCGGCTTTGGCCTACAGGCGCTTCCTCTGGAGAACGCTCCCACCGGTCGGACGAGTTCTCTTCCAGCCCGGAGTATCCGCCCCATCTGGCGGCCAGTGGCACTGGCATTTACTCCACGACCCTGCCAGACGTCGACGTGATTCCGCAGCCTCCTCCGCCCCCAAAACTCTATTTCAAGAAGCAGCAAGCCGCGGCAGCCGCCGCCTACAATAGGAACATGCACTATCACTGCACTGACAGACAGCACAGTAAGTATCACAACAGTACCCACTTCTGGAGTATTCGACAGTGTCATATTCACGCAGTGAGCGGCGGAAACCCACATCGCCGCTCTGGTGCGGCTGGCGCGGCCGCGGCCTCGCGGCCTTCGCAGGGTGGCGCTTCGTCATCATTCCCGCAACAGGGTGTTTCGTCGAGGCAGCAGCAGCAGCAGCAAAGACCCACTTTGTCTAAACATGGGCCCATTTCTACCAAGCAGCGCTATTTGACAGATGACAGTGACGTATGAGCGAGATAAAAGAAGAAGTGTGGGTGTGCGCGTGTGCGTGTCGTTCATGCCTCTGACGTCTCTCGCACTCTCTCGCTCGGCCTGCGCGTGCCCGCCCTCTCCTTGGTGTCCTCCGCCCCCTCTGCCCAGTTCCTCGTCCTCAGCCTCGTCAGAGGCCGCCGTCCTCTTCTTCTTGACCACGAAAAATTCCTGTGGCTAACCGAGTGAGAGAGAGAGAGAGAGAGAGAGAACAGCCCTAAAGCAGCTGAGCACGCAATTGCTGCTACGTGACAGTAAAAATACGACTGTACCTCCCGCTCCTGTCCGCGGTACATCAACATTACTATTGCGTCCCTCCTTGTACATACATAGTATTATGTGGTTCGTAGTAACCTGAGGAGGGATGATGGAGATAGATGCTGCTCCTAAAGTGGATTAATATACTGAAGGAGTGAGTGAGCGAGTGAGTGCAGTTGCACGTGAAGAAAAATTCCCTCAACCCATTCCAAAAGAGATCAAGCTCAGGCGGACAAAAAAAATGGGCCTTGTCTTGAGGTCTTGCGTACAAAGAGATGTTCTTTTTTCTCCTTCTGTTGCTTCTCATTCCTTGAATAATTCAAGTTGAGGTGAGGGAGATCTCTCGGCCAGACATTTCGTCATCGAATTTGCAGGAGGACAAGTGCAACAGACGTTACAAGAGACCCGAAGAAAATATAGCCGCCGGAATTTGTCCAGTGCTTTTTGTAAGGAGTCTAGCTTTTCCTAGTGGAAGAATAATCAGTGCTCCTCTCGTCTTTGCTAAGGTTGGCAATATAGAAAGCCAAATGGCACCGCTGCTTCGTTCGATCTCGCCGTTGCGTGTACGTAACTATAAATTCACCTATGAATGTGTAAAAAAACCCAGCCTCTTTGCGGAAGTTATCAGCGCTGTATGTAGAGCCATATGTCATTTGAATGTCTCTCTCATTTTTAAGGTTATTGTGTCTGCATACACAGGGTGGTTCAGATAAGTCCGGAATTTCTGCTCTGCTGTTCCTCTTCTAACTTATCCCGCTCGGCCCCCTGACGGCAGCACATGTCGTACATGGTGAACTAGGGGTGCCTGAGGGCCTTGACAAGGGCCTCACTACTACTAAGCCCGTACGTGCTGTCACCTATTGTTTCACCTGCGCCTTCTCCTACCTGATCTTCGTAGTGACTTGGCAGCCAAGTCTTATTGCCCCTCGCTTACTCCTAATTTCAATCTCTACGAGCTCCTCATATTGGTCTGCATAAAGTTCGAAATTTTCCAGTGTTATCTGAACGACCCTGTCGGCCTTCCCCCACCCGCCTCTCACCCTCATTGGCGGCAACCACGCAAAATTAGTAAATAAAAGAACCCTTTTTTTCCAAAGAAAATCACAAAAATTGACGTATGTTTTAAACCATGGTGCATGTGATAACAAAATATGTGCTTGCAGAAACCTCGACGTGAAATATATACGTACCGGTATATGGACTAGTGATGCGTGCGTCTTCCTGCGGGATCAACCCTGAGGTCCCGGGCAATTCTATTCTTCAGGTCCTTGGCGTCGGTGACGGCGATGACGCTGCCGCCGCGATCCGTTGTCCTATCCTTGAACAGCCTCTTCTAGGGGTTGAGCACCGTCACCTCCGAGTCCGGAGGACGTTCCATGAAGAACTGCATAACCTTGAGGGGAAATGAAAAAAGGAATCTTCATTTTTTAGGTTGTACTAGCGCTTACGCGCTCCCCACTATGCTGGGAAGGGAAAAATATGAAGGCTGTGCATGTGTCCGTCTGTCTGTCTGGCACGCGCTACGCGCTCAACAATCCATATAAATATGACAAAAATCAGCCGCGAAAGTCAACCGCCAAGATCAAAATCCGCCGCGAGCTGCCGCAAAAATCCATCGCCACAAAAATGATGAAAACCAGCCGCAGAAAGGACCCGTCAGCCGCGAGATGGCAGAACCAGCCGCGGACAGACAGACACACACACACGTACATACGGACCTGTCCTTATATATTCAGATGATTGTGCGCGAGGAATTGCAAATGATCAGACGAAATTGTAGAAAATCACAGACATAATTTTTCACGGTCAGTCTGACCAATTTTGCTAGAGTCTCCAGTGGGGACATTATGATTACTGAGCAAACTTGGACCTGAACGATGACGTCACACTGTTGGATCCAAATCTGTGGACGACGCACTTCACTTATTAAGCAGTGATGGCGTCAGAGCAGCAAGTTTGCATCTCACAAGTATCCGCTATTGAGGGTTAGCAACAGACTCTTCTGTGCCATGAAGTATATCTTTTAAGTGACTACGGTACTCAAGCTCCAGGGTCCATGATGAATGAGTCCATCAGATAACAGTCAACCGTTTGTGTTAAGCATGCTGGCATCAGCTGACTTAACATCAAGTGACAGAAGAACCTCTGAGGTACTAAGTAAATATTTTTCTGCCAATGAAAAACAAGTTGCCATTCATTACAGTATGTCTGGTTGAGAAAGTCAGTTGCCAAAAGACTCCACCATCACACGAAACAACACAATGGGAAAGGAGTTATCCACAGATTTTGGTCTAACGGTGCGGGCAACCTGATGCTATTTCCAAAATACCCAAAGTGGTGTGAGACCAAAAACCGATACATTTCTGTTTCGGCAGATACATTTGGGCCAAAAATGTATCGGCCAAGTTTTCCTGCATCTGCCAAAACACCTTGTTTCGGTCAAAGCACCCTGCATCGGTGAAAGAGCTTTGTTTCAGTCAAGACAGAGAAATGGAGAACCAGAAGTCACCTCCTTCAGTTCTCTCTTCCTTAAACAGAATCTGGCAACCCTGCTGCCATTCATTACAATATGTCTGGTTGAGAAAGTCAGTTGCCAAAAGACAAATTCAACAAATTGCTCATTGTGGCTCTCGGGCTACCTTGCTGAAAAACGACTGAATTTTGTTGTGGACTCTTATTCACCGATTAGTTATCGGTTCAATCTCATGCAGCCAATACAGTCTTATTATGGCAGAAACAAGACTATATTGGCCGAATATCGGTTGTGGCAGAGTATCGGTCATTTTAATTCAGCCGAAACAGGGAAAAATCTTGTGTCAGTCGTACGCTAACCCAAAAGTGAGGAAAAATGGACCTTTGAAGAATGTGTGCAGTCCCCGACCTTTCCATGCTCTCTGGCAGGTGCACAAGCTGCGCATCTCTTGATCAGTGGAGCAACTGGTTCAGATTTGGTCCATGATCATGGGGCTTCCCGTGAGCAGGATAGAATTGGGTGTGCAAATGTTCCAGAAAGACCAGAGAAATGACTGGCTGCAAATGAGCAGTCGTGTTGATCAAGTGCAAAAAACTTGCCAGACTTGAAACGTCAGCTGGACCAATGAGATCTGCCGAAGCAAGACGTTAAAACGAACCCCTGAAAATTGCACTTTTTCCTCACGGACCAACAAACAGCTTCAGCTCGGGTTAGGAAACTTTTCTTTGCAAAAATCCGCGTACATTAACTACGACGCAAAAGTTTTGACCCCTCTGAAATGTGTCGCCATTTGGGAACACTGAAGCGTGAAGCAACTATTTGACGAGGATTCTTCCTCAAATCATGTTTTTAACTTGGGCCAGAATTCCTGGAACCTGCTCAATTTGGGCTTCGTGGAAATGGCTCCTTTTGATCCCAAAACCTGCTTCAGTGATGGCACATTTTGCCTAAAATCATCTGGCAACACTGACAGAGGTCTGTCTTGTCTCATCAAGCGGCCAACAATAAAACACACAAAATTATCTACAATTAACTAAGGGACCCCAGCCTGGTCTTCCCTGTCCCCTGAAGAGGGCCTTTTGTGGGCCTAGGGCCCATTTTCTTGTTGTTTACTGGTTGATACTTCACAAATTCCTCTCGCTCTCTCTCCCACTTCTAGTGCCAACTGTTGCACACTTCTGTCATGAAGTAAATACAAATTTTAAGATTTACAAATCTCCTGTGCATTTCCTTGTAATTTTAACTCCCCAGTGTCACTGCTCAGGTCGGGGGTTCTCGCCTCCCAAACGGGGCTCCGGATGTGTCCACCCATCTCAGAGGAGATATGTCTTTGTACGTTATCGTACAAAGACAGAGCAGACCAGGACAAACGGCTAAAATGGCTAAAATCTTACTCTGTCTAGTCTTAGTCTAGAAGGTTACGTGCCAGGGAGCTCGAGATCTGAAACGAGTAGTTAGGATCTTAAGATTCTAAGCCAATGGCTAACAGAATCCACGACGCGAGGCTGACGCCAAGTATGGTTGCTTAAATGTAATTTCTGGAATGCAAGGGATTCTTAGATGAAAATGAAATGTACATAAAAGTGAAATGATTTGCGACCACCTTCTGGACAGGGCTAGAAAGTAAAACTTTGAGTATGCCTTTTAGGACTGTCCCACTACCTTCCTGCCAGTCTGGTCTACCGAGTTGGCGTCAAATGGTAAGTCCATGCTGATGATGTCGTCTCTCCGGCTCGTCGCGTTGGTCCCGCGTCAATGTAAGCACCCGGAGCCTATGGTCGACGTTAGGAATCCTCCAGCTGTTGGCATAGTCCATTACGCCAACACACAGGAACAACAACAAAAAGGGACCTGGTTCATTAGGGATTGAGCACAGTCAAAAAATACTCTGAGTCGAAATTATTCGTGACAGCTGCATTTTGATTTTTTGTTTGAATCGCCTTACGTACTCGGGTTATCCTGAATGTCGAGCAGATGCCTTAAACTACGTAGGGTTTCCAGCTTTGCAACGGTCTAAAAATAATTCTAATCTCTTGTACACTGCTACGTCTCCATATAAGAATTGTGTTGCCACCGACGGCGATCATGCTTATATCGGACTGTAGCGTTTTACACCCTGTAAAACGTACCGAATGGTCACTTTCGGGTGCTGTGCAAGTAATCTTTTTTTGCGTCTCGTCCCTGTATCCTTGTACTGTCAAGGTCTCATACTATACTTGGACAAATTGACAAATCCCCCCCTCAAAAAAAGCAAAAGTGCCCCCGAATGTTTTCACGTCCATATGTGCTAATACAAATATGCAAGGTGTTTCACCTCTCCCTGAACAGACACTGCACTTAAATTGCCTCTCGTTCTCTTATTATAGCAGCACCATGGCAGTCACATAAGGTGTGTACGTGCTTTGGGCTCTTTTATTTGGTGCAGCACTTCTCTCCTCTGCTCTTCTCGCACCACGCTAGTGATGCTGGCGAATCGGGCCGACTCGAATCGCCGAATCACTATTCGATTTTCTTTTAATACGCTCACGTGGGTATTGCAGATCGTCTTTGAACACTAACGTGCACGATAAAGACATGAAGGGGATCTTACCATGTTTTTTGTGACTCCAATTTCAATGGTGGATTCCACTTCTCACCTAATGGATGGATAAGCTAGGAAATATCAATGGTTCGTCACCTGAATTGGGCGGAGGCCAAGCGCGGCTGGAGGCCATGTGGGCTGTGCGTAAGGTTAGGTTCAGGCAGGCAGCATTTATTTGCAGAATCTGGTTCAGCGCTAAAGAATTTGGTTCAGTGCTCATGCATTGAAAATGGTACTAAAACCATGTTATTCAGCCGTGTTTCCATTAATTTTTCATAGCTGATAATGGGCAGCCTTTTTCTGCCCTACGGTGTAGGACTAAAGTCTGCACGTGATTTTGCTTACATCTGTTCAAAGTGACGGCAGCAGAGCAACAAGTTGGCATTTCAGCAGTAACGTTAGCTGCAACTGAGGTTTGGTTACAAACTCTCCTCTCTAAAATTAGGTATACTTATGAATGACTACTGTCCTCAAGACCAGTGTTTACATATGAATCCATCCCAGGACACGTTAACTATGCATTTCAGCATTCTGGCATCTGCTGTCCCAACATCAAGTTCCCGAAAAAATTGTGAAGTACTGAAGTACGATGTTTTTTCCTTGTTATCCTTGATTACTAAAAGTCTGGTTGAGCAAGTCAGCTGTTGCCCCAAGAATCCGACATGACATGAAACAACGGGACAGGAGTCGTTTTTGGTCCAACGGTTTAGATTTGATCCAAGGCTGAGATTCGGATTCGACTTAATTCGGCTTCACCTCGGTTTAGGTTCGATTCGATTCATCAAGCCAGACTGGCGCTGGCCCGCATCACTACTCCACACAGACACACACACAGAGGATAAAAAAGTGGGGAGAGCGGAGAGAATTGCTTGAAATAGGAGAAAGGTCCATTTAATTAAGGTCCTCGCTCGCTTTTCTCGTACAACCTTCTCGTCATAGTGTATTGCGCAAATCTCGGAATGTCCTTGCTTTGAGATGGGAAGAAGACGAAGAAGAACAGGGGCATCTGCACACAGAGAGAGGCATTGGTGGCTAAAGCGGTTGCTGGGGAACGATATGTACAACAACTTGTACATGAAGGTCAATGGGCCTCTGAGCTGCCGCCTGCTAGGAGATGCTTGGATGCAGCTGCCAATGTTGGAGGAAGACTCCGGCAATTTTCTTGGACAATCGGATTGTTGCTTCATAAAAGTCTCTGATTTGAGGCAGTCAGCAATTTTGCCCCCCCCCCTGATTTAGACAAAGCCCATCATGTTTTTGCAAAATTAACCACATTTGGATTTTGCAATATTGATGTCGAGCAAAACAGGTGAGGCGGAAAAAATCTTTTCTGGGCGGACAGATTGGAGATGTTGAAGGCGGTGCTGGCCATTTTGTGCTCTGGTGTGACCGACCTGCGTGAGTTATTTGCCGTCAATATGCAAAAGTGTATAAAGGTGGCGTAAATCACTTAATTCAGAGATCTCCAACTTTCCGATGCTGTTGAGGAGTTCTGTGTGGCTGCAATATAAAGGAAGTTGGTGCATTTCTGTGCTCAAGTGTTCATGCCCCAGCTATGCTGGTACTGAAAAACCCAAGCGTATGCAGTGATTTGTATGTCTTTCTGGCTGGAGCCACCTTAAATATGCATTTTACGTTCAAAGTACAGTAAAAAAGTTAAACTGCTGGGGCTTCAAGCTTTCCAACGATATGAATAGGTTTTGTGTGGCTGCAATATCAACAAAGTTCTGGTGTTGGGAATGCGCCGACCATGAACAGATGCTGAACAGTTCTGCATGGGCGGGCAGCGGTTGGGGAGGCTTGGCGTAGTTCCTGCCAGTGCTTTTGGGTGGATATGAGTGCCCAATTCCTGCTGCCAATTTTCTTTTTGCAATTTAAGTACTGCAAAATTGGCAAAAAATGCAGCTGGAGTGCTCACTTCTGAGCCTCTCTGTAAGATTCAACTCTGACTCAAAACTTTAGAATGACTCTTCATTGGTCTAAGTTTATGATTGGATGACTCTTAAGTGGTCCAAGTTAATGAGTAACTTTGATGCCGTGCATTTGATACGAGCCGGTACTTCTCTGGGGTCACTTGCACTCGTCCGGACACCAATGTCAAGTTACTACATGCTTTTTTGCATAGTCTTCTGAAGAGGACTCGGAAGTTTTTCCTGATCAAAACTTTGGGCTATGAAGTGGAAATAGCCATGTTTCATGCAACAAACGCATAACATTGATAGTTTTAATCGAGCGCAGATCACCCATTTTTCACAAAACCATCAAAAATCTGATCTGGCATACACGTATATCAGTTCTCTAGGTAGTCCAGAGGCATCTCGACCTACGCCGAGATCCCTACTGCACACAGCTCCCCGGAGCTGATGTTGAGCCTGTCCATCCTGACCCTGATGAGGCCGACCTGATAGCATCGGGTGAGAGAACTGCAGCAAACTGCCACCCCACCAGCCCCGAAAACCCATCATCTCTGTTAAGTGTTTTTTCATGAAAAATACAAGTATACTGGAGGGTCCCCAAGCAATTGCACACTCGCACCAGGAGTCTGCAGATGCCAAAAGTACCAAAGAGTGTCGGTTGAAAAGGTTTTAACTATGAATGGCTGCACTTAAAATCACCCAATGTCGCCTCGCAACTGTGCAATGAGTACCAAAAGAAGCACAACATGATGTGGAGCCCTCAGTGCTTGAGTAAAGTCTTCCTTTGATATAATGAGGCCTTCCGTGCTTAAGCAAAGTTCACCTTTGATATAGTGAAGCCACGAATGACTTCACTAAATTGAAGCTTCTACTACAATGGAAGTCTTTTTGGAATCGAGGTGGGACTACGATTTTTTATTGATGTAGTCGTCTAATTCATAAAGGCATTTTATGCGAAAAAGCCGTAATAGCAATAAGAAAAAGGTTTCTTTACAGTTGGTCATAGGCCACCAAAAGGCCGTTCTCTGCTGAGAGTGAAAGACTCTGTTGCTTTGGAGCCATGATCATGAGTTTCTTGAGAAACATCACAAAAGAAACATAAACAAGTCAGAGTTTGCACCCCCTCCTCACCCATTTTTGGCCTGACAGGAGAAAATATTGATTCAAGTAGGCATAAGAGTTGACAAGTTGATTCATACATGTAGGAGCAGGAAATTTCACTACATAAAGGGATTGTATGATTTCTACTTTTGATTCGTGTAGCAATTTGATCCATACAAGCGTGTTCCATTGTATCCCTGTATACATCAAGCGCGAGGGCCCCATGTGCGTGTGGGTGGGTGGGTGCGTCCGGGGCCATTTTTTTTTATTTTCGAGGCTAATTTTCTTACTGTTGTTGCAGATTTCCAGATATTACCAGCTTTTACCATCGATTTCCAGCTTTTGCGCGGCTGATTTTCGTAGCCGGATTTTCGCGGCAGCTTTATCCACTTTTTTGCAAGACACTCGAGCGTCAAGAACGTGGTGCGAGACAAAGACAGACACAGACGTGGCGCTTCTTTCTGCCATGCTTCCTACCCAACAAAGTGGGGAAGCGCCAAAGCGTTAGTATTTTATAAAGCGCAAGAGCATGTTCATCTCGGGTGAAATCCCTTGCATAAAGAAAACTTGCAAAGTTTGCAGATATTTTCGATGGATCCTCCGCAATCTACGATGATCCAACTTTGCCAGCCCTTTTTTTCCCGCTGCTCCCTTTGACTGTGAACTCGCGTATGCTCATTTGTACCGTATGCAGCGCAAAGTTGGCAGTCGAGTTCAGCTCGAAAATTTTCCAGCCAATTTTTTTTTTTTTTTTGTGTGTGTGTGTGGGGGGGGGGGGGGGAAGAAGCTCACTTTGAAAGCCATCAATGAGAATTTTTTGCTTTCTCTTTTCTGCTCAAGTAGGCTTCCCGTTCTGCAAATATCAACGTGATCATGTATTACATATATACATCATGATGTATTACATATATATTATATATATGTACGCATATTCATCCATTTTCTGAGTAAAATATTCCAATATGTTGGCAGGCGCACACTCTTGGACAAGTATGACATATGGCATGCGTGAGTATGACGCATAAAGCCTGAGTAGAAAAATCTTTCATCGTCGTATGAGTGATCTCAAATTCCATGATCTATGAGTAGGGCGATGCTATGAATGTAGGGAAATGTTTCTTTTCTCCAGTTTTCAACTATGGCGCCTCCGATGTTGGCAGAAGATGTGGGCAGCCTTCCCTAGGGGTAGACCTGCTGCAGTCAAGCATGTTGAACCCGTTTTCGTCTTCCAAACCACTTCATTTTACCCCACTGGGTGACTGTCACATCGGACACCTATTTGGGCCTACCATTCCTTTTAAGAGCACTCAGAAGTATGCAAAACTTGGTGACTTTTCTTCATCAGGTACCAAATGACCATGACAAGTCATATAATCTATTGACCCTGGATATAGAAACCATTTAAACAATGCATCGTTTAGAACTGTTTGACTTCTTCTGGATATTACAAACAGTAGAGATATTACACTAACTTTGTGGAGGTTGCGCACTGGTTGCATAACATTATACGTGCAAAAGGCATGATAACGAACAGAATAAGCCATCATACGTGGACGCATGACAAAGAAAACAGAAATTAACAAAGTTTTTTTTCGCTGATCTTCTACTTGATGTTTATCAGTTATGTTTTAAGGCCATGGCAGTGAGGGTTAAATATACAGTCCTTGGCGTAAAGATTAGCCACGGGCATGACTACACCTCATGCACTACACTGGGACATTTTGAGGTGGAATTTTGATGTGGAACATGTAGATATGATAGTCCAGATCCTGGCAGTCCAGATCCTGGCAGTCCAGATTATCCTCAGCAGTAGTGAGAGAAGGTAG
>JAAUXU010118747.1_pt1 | contig 28672 bp, 28 predicted proteins | sample 7278151 | NCBI WGS metagenome assembly JAAUXU01 (sample SAMN14350113, study PRJNA611818) | marine sediment metagenome | isolation source: surface marine sediment (1.8m) | place: French Polynesia: Moorea | collected 2018-08
GGCTTGAAGGCTTGGCGAAGAGTCGACGGAAGGGTACAGGTCTACGTGCGCCAAGTGAGGAATCGTTCTCCGAGTCAGAGAAGTCTGACGCTGAGTCAAACCTAAGAGCAGACACCCATCAAAATACACAAGTAATATGTCTAAGTTGATATTAAAGGGCAGCAATACAATGCTTTATCCAAAGTACGACGTCCAGCCTGGCATTTACCTGGAAGAATGCAGCGAGTTCTTTTTCGAGATTCGTTTGGCTGCGCGGACTGAAGAATGGATCTCGGACTGCAGAGAAGAGCCAATGCATGTTCCTGCAAGCAGATATACGTACAGGGTAAATAGTAGTTTGTCGCAACAGCAACAAATCATCGTTCGATTCGTGAGACTGAAACTCCCGCCCATGATCGCCAAGTGTAATCGCGTTGGCAGACTCCAGGCCAGACCCAGTAATTCTGTCATCCGGATAGCCAAATACAGTATTGGCAGATTGGAGAGTTAGTTGCACAACAATGATTTGCTTAGATTTCCATGTCTAGAAGCAATGCCAAAAAAACATTCACAGAGGTGCACGCCTCTAATAATCTCTCTCCCCTAGATGCCAACGCAGAGTTTCTCTTTTCTAATGTCACCAATTAAGCGAACCCTAAATTGTCTAGCAGGAGTGACTCCACCATTAGGGTCGAGACCAAGCACCCTATGAGAGAGTACGACTTGTTCATTCCATCAATTTCATCATTATCTGCTAAGAGTACGCTGCTGTAAGAAAACTGACGTCCATGTGTCGTCGAGAGCATGCAAACTTGACTTGTTGCCAAGTAACTCCTTGTCAATTGACCTTGCCGAGCAGAATTACCGCACATCTATGACCAGGCACGCAACAACAAAATGCTCCGTCTACTGTCCGAGAGACGTTTCCGCTTGGGATTCATGGCGGAGAAATTGACCTTAACTGAGAGCAACCGGCAACCTCAGCACAAGTAATGAACCTGGCTTCAGCGGTCCCAATCACGAGTGTGCTGCATGCGGGCTGGAAGAAGGCGCTTGAGTAGGTCACCTCAAAGGCTGGAGCGCACAGTAGAAAATACAATTTCAAGGTTATTAGTGCAAATACCTATTAGGAGATAATCACTTGTGCTCAATGGCAGTACAGAGACTGTCCCGTCTTGTACTTCAAGGAGGCGAGAGAAAACGGACAAGAGAAAAATGATTCTGAGGCTAAGAGGAAATTTTCCGCCTACCCATCTGGTGCAATTCTCGTTCTCCGCGCAAGGCTGCCTCGATGGAGTGTCCACCGTATTTTTGCCTGCGGTTTGTCTCTTCGATTGTTATTCTCTGGACTCAAACCATTAAGCAGAAGACCTAAAACTTGACAAATACAAGCATCACGCTTCGTCAGCCTGATACGACGACGCCGGTGTGAAAAGAGCTTTGAAAACGAGTGCGTGCTACGCGCAATTAGGCCCGCTAATGCCGCACACCGTACGTAGATTTCGCCTCATGAAACGTCCACCTGCAGGACGACGGCGGCCCCATGCATACACGACTGTTTCCTAGGAAGGACGTCTCAGTGCGAAGTGTTGGGATGCAGACGTAGCTGGGGAACGCCCGCAAATTCTTATGAGCTTCAAAAAAAATCGTGAGTATGCGGCAGCCACTTCAGACGTGACGCTGAGGACTCTGCTGTCGAGGGGAGTCCACAAAGATAATGAACACTTCTGCCAGGAAAGTTGCGGCTCACACGTTTTCTCGAATATATCGACTGCTCCCACATTTGTAATCAATTAGTCACTCAAATTTCCTAACCTCAAGATGAAACTGTCAAGATCAAAGTGAAGGCAAAAGACTAAGCTTGTACGATATGCTCGCACAATCCCCTTTAATCTTACCTTTACTTGTTGCATCCGCTGCAGTCTCCTTAAACATCCCCTTGAGGCTGTGTGTTCCCAGACCCGAGTATCCCCGCCTTCTGGTGAGCCTGAGTTCCTCCTGAGCGTCTCTCAACAGACCTACGATCTCACGGTACTTATCCTTGAAATCTGCCAGCTCCGTCGTCAGTTCGTCTTGAGTCTCCTTGTAGGCGCAGAGGCTGCTACGCAGGTCGTCATTCTCACTGCTCAGGCACTTGGATTTGTTCTGATAATCGCAGACCTAAAGAGTAAGACGCAGCCGGTCAAGTGAATGTAAGGAGGAGGGGAAAGGGTTTAAAAGGGCGTGTGAGCTTTCTGGCAAGAGAAATTCTCCTGGCTGACAATGACGGTGATGAGACATTATTAGCACTTCCTTCTCCTCCAAGATTATCAGCCATCGAGGGAGAAAATCATACCTCCGCGATGTCCAGCGGCTACTGCTACATCATGAGATGAAAGAAACAATCTTGAGATTCTTCCCACTGACTTGGCGGGCACCACGGAGGGGGCGATAGAGTAGTGACAAAGGCAAACACGCACGTCTTGCACAACAGACTAGGTGTAACAATGAAACCAAAGCAAATTGGTCATAAGGGAGGAATGTTCTGTTCACCGAGAAAATAACGTCTTTATCAAGGTTTTTAGTAGTTTTCGTCCATTCTCCTAAACCGCATGAAAGCCTTGCGTAATCAGCGATCATTTTGACATCAGGGTGAAGAGGGCCAAATCGCCCTTACCTGGGCCAACAAGTGCGTGATTTCTTCTTTCTGCTTCCTGCTCTCGTCCGACTTGTGCGAAAACTCTTCCGAGAGATAGGTGATCTGGCTGTTGGCTTCTGTCAGGTGCTTTACGGCATCCGACACCAACTTCTCTTCCTTCTTCTCCACAGCGACTGCCTCCTTGGCGAGCTAGAACGCAAGAATGGAGACAATTACTATCTACAATCATATATGAGCTTTGACTGCATCACCTACCTCTGTTGCCTCGTCTTGCAGCTTCTTGTTGTCAGTCTCCAGCTCTTGGATCTTCTTTTGCAGCAGCTCGATGTGCACATTGCGAACTTCCAAGGGACTAGATTCGTCCGAAAGCTGATCATCCGCGCTGCTGTTGTATACTCGCAGTAGGTCAGTGCGGACTTGGAGCTCATGACGGAGTTGGGTGATCAAGTCGTTGGACTGGGTCAGCTACAAAGGGTGAAATGCTTTATAAGAAGGAGTGACTTCTAATTGTAAATCAAACATATGTTGCCTTTAAGAGAACATTTATCGGCGTCAACACAACTACCAGAAGTAAAGGAGCCCTCGCATGTGCATGGAATGTTACCGTACCTTCAGCAAAAACGGAAAGACGAATGCTCTATACCTCTCTGTCGTATGCACTGCGTACAAGACAACTTTCCAGCTAAATGCATGTCAGAATATGTGACGGTTGTCAGTCAGCCACTCTTTACACAATCGTAGTGCCAAAAAAAGAGAGGTAGCAGACTCTGCCATTAGTAAACCTGACGTCGAACTTGGACAGATCACGAGAGGAGGGGACAGAAGTGAAAGTACTGGGAGAAAGAGACGTCTTCCTTCATCTCAGTACCTAATGAATGGGGACAAAATTCTTGGCGCAATCACCTGAGCAGGTAGCGCAAAAAAATTCCGAGCTTTCAAACGCTTTCACTTCTACAGTCCTGCCCCTTTCCACGCCATAACCTATGAGTAGGGACGGTCAGCTTGTCTTTGCACTGGTTAAAGTTTGGCGCCCATGGCGCGGGCTTTTCGTGGACGGTGAGACGAACTCGCCTCGTTCTGACCAAATCGATCAGCCAAGATGCGATCACTCCAGTGCCACACGAAAATAAGCGTGATCATTCTTTCAGAGATAGAGCTACTCGTTGCATCAGAGAAGCGAAGGTATGCGTCCTACCTGAACTTCCAGTTGTGTGACTCTCTCATCTAGGAATCTGTTTCTCTCCAGTAGCTCTTGACCGATCTTTGCAGCCAGTTCCAGATCTTTCTCTTTCTCCTCCAGCAACCGCGTCAGCGCGGACGCGTCGTGGAACGTCTTTGTCATCTGGGAGAGGCGCGCCCCGCAAGAGATCAAATAGTCCAACGTAGCTTCAGCCTAAACCGAAAGAGATGAAAAATAACAAAACTGATCGTCTTCTCTTCGCATCCACCGAGATCAGTCACTATTTGTATCTTACATACTGTACGAATGCCCACGACCAATAAGAACTTCCTAATACCTCATCCTTGGTACGCAATTTCCATGGGAAATGGGGTATCTATCCATCTGCGTGTACGTATCTACATGGTCCTTCGATCCATGTCGTCTATCATCCACATTCCCTCTACCTGTTCCGCCGTGAGGTTCGTGGCGGCGTCCTTGGGCAACACCGGCGTGCGGATGACCTCGAAATCGTCGTGGCCGTAGCCACCAAACTCGGTGAGATAGTCGGCTCTCAGTCTATATCTTGGCAGGTCGTCCGACACCAGGGAGATGATCTCGACCTCCGGCAGGTCCCTGGACGAGTGCACCTCGGTCAGCGTCGAGCAGTCCACGCTACGGCGCTTCGCCACCGTGCTCGGTGCAGAAATCCCTCCGTCGTCGCCGCCCTCCAGTGGGTGTTCGGGTTGGCGGCGACGGGCGCGCGAGTCGTCCTCGGCGGGATCCAGCTTGGCGGATCGCGGCGTCGAGGATAGAGCATCGAGCAGCTCCGTCTCCCCCCCCCCCTCCTCCTCCTCCTGCTCGCCCTCTCTTACTCGGCTGTTCTGTCCAAGAATGCTCGGATCACATGACGACACATCCGCGGCCTCGCACCTGAATTATACCGACTCCTCTCTTGTCTCGCACTTCAACTTCCCTTATTTTTTTTTTTTCGGAGCTCTCATTTTTTTTTTAATCTGTCGCTCGCTCGAGTCAAGAGGGAAAGCCTGTGAGGGCTTAAGTCGTCTTCGAGTTTCTGGCAAACCGAAGAACTTGGGCGGACCCGCGAGAACAGTGAGAGAAAGCAACCTCGAGGACTGCCTAATGCGGCCTCGGCGGCCTCCAAGAGGCCTCCCCTTCTGTCGCGGAAAGTCACTCGCCGCGAGAACTGCAAAGTCTCTCGGCCTCCCGTTCTGCAGCTGAACTGATAGTTCCCTCACGGCGCTGCCGCTCCTAGCCCAGTGGCCGTGGCCGTTGGCGCAGCCCCCACAGCCGGCGCCGCCGTCGTCTTCGCTCCTGGAGCTGCTGTTGCTGCTTCTTCCGTTGTCTCCGTGCGCAAAACAGGTCTGGGACAAGCAGGAACGACGACAGCTGCCATTGGGTTTGTCAAAAGAGCTCAGGGGCCCCTCAACGCTGCGGCACCTTTTTGCACCAAGTCTATCATCGTTGTTGAATTTAGTCATCCACCGAACATCACATCTTGCAGCATCGACAGTTTTGAGCATAGATTATTAGGCAGAGCCCAACTGTAACCGCCTTCTTCTTAGGTCCCGCCGTCTAAGTGTATTTAGGCGCCCTGGCCCAAGACTGTGCCGACGGCCTTGACGCAGCTGCCGCGGGAATTCTCAGAGGTTTAAACGGCTCGTACAAGAACATTCGTGATGATCCAATGCGCGGAGTCACTGTGCAACACTGTCAATTCTGTGACAATAATTATCTTTAGGGACTTTGCCTCCCACTGCACCCTAGGGAGGAGTAGAGTGAGTTTCACAAAGGGAGAGCCGGAGAGAGCGGCAAATATTTATTCATGCGCAGAGACAGTAGAGGCGGTGCCGGTTTCGTCCAATGATAGCGGAAGGCAGACAATACTCATGATTGCGTCTGCGTGTCAATGAGTTATTGATAGGTACTTGAAGTTGTCATGAAGTTGTCAAGCTCTCCTTGTCCTTCTTTATCTCATCACTGATAAGTTATCAGTGTGGTGCTTTCGGGGAAGTGTTACTGCCACTCTTCGTTGATATCTTAGGTTTAGGATTAGTCAGGCTTAGGCCAGGATAAGTTAGGTTCATTGCGTTTAGGCCTGGATAAAGTCAGGTTGAAGTCAGCATTAGTTAGGTTAGGTATCGTAGGCTAAGATTGAGGGATGAGTAAAAGTTTCCCCTTAAACACCCTTATACTCCAATATTGTCGTGCCGGAAAAGCATTGGAACTTTCTTGTGACACCACAACTGTTCTCCTGATTAATATTCCCCGCTAGGATGCCCTCGAGCAGAGGTCCCACGCCGCTATTGGCCAAGTTCTGTCGTAGCGGAAAGCATTGTGCAGGAGATGAAGCTTCTTACTAAAAAGGAATGGCCGTATCGATTGCGCATGGACCAGGTACTGGGCCTACTCCGTCGGTAGGCCTTCCTTGCCGGCCTCCAAAAAGTTCAAGGCCGCCACAGAGAACTGCTTGCTGCTGTTACAAATATCACAAAAAGTAGCCTTGTGACGTCTGGTGAAGAGGAGAGAGGATATGCACGCATAAGTCCTTCCTTCGTACGAGTACAAAGCCTCTCTCTGTTTCATGGACGGAGAGGGGACATGAAAACACACGAACTGGAGGACAAATTACATCGAGCTCGGCATGGTTGGTGCTCATTACTAAACTGTCTGTTTTGTTATGGAGAAATGTGGCTGAAACCAACTCTAGCAGCCTGTGAAAAGAAAGTCTGTCCATACATGCGTGTACTCGGGGGTGTACTTTTAACCGTTCTGAAATAGGAGGGGGTTAAGAAAATATTTTGATGGTGGGAAAGAGGGAGGGGTGTTCACACTGGGTGAAAATACTCTCTTCCAACCTTTGCAATAATTGCAACCTCATTGCATGCCCTTCACTTTCTACACAAATAAAGTAGTTCAAATGTTGCACCACCACGTCCTCCGTGCCTGCAATATCGCAAATCCATGGAAACAGTTTTCAATCACGACCCTCTCTGGATTTCCTGTGTTCTCCACAATAACATTGAGTCGTGTGGGCGTCGTAAAGCGCGAGCCCACAAAGACCCCGTGGCTTCGGTTGGTGGCCTACGTGCCAAAAGGTGACAACGGCTGTTAACCTACTTTTTCCTGCTCACACGGTGCACGTAAACAAAGGCTGAGGAAGTGAGTGCGGGTACTTTTGAATGCTTGGGTTATTTCTCGATCAACGTACGTGCAGTGCGCTCGCTGCAAGTAAGCAGAAAGAGAAAGAGAGATGTGTGTGAATGAGCAGCGACATGAACTTCTCCACCTCCGTCACGAACGCGCACACGGTCTGTCTGGCGTGCCCATTTCTCAAGCGCCAAGTGAGGCCATTTTTTGTCTCCACTCTCGCTCAAGGCGGAGGATGCGAAATCTCGCTGTGCTGCGCGCATTCAGCTCTTAATGACGTTCGCGGAGTTCTGTTCAGTTAAAGCCCCGCTCTGTCCGTCGGTCGGTCGGTCGGTCGGTCGGTCGGACGGACTCTCGCTCACTCAGTCACTCGCTCACTCGAGCAGACAAGCAAGACAGACCCATCCGAGCGATTTCAATTCTTTCGCGAAAAGTTTCTTTTGCAAATTGCGCTGCTCACTCACCGTTTCGTCATCCTCAGTTGCACACCTGTGGCTCCTCTTCCTGCCCCTCCTCCTTTGATGATGATGCCTCCGCTTGTTGCACGCGTGTCTCTCTTCGCCTCCTTGGTCTACGAGGCCGACCCCATTGTCACGCTCGTGCCGTCTTTCGGCAGCATCGCAAACTTCGCAAGTCTCAGCGTAATTGCCCGGTGAAGAAGATGACGACGATGACATTAGGGATATGGATGGATGAATGGATAGATGAAGATAGGGAAGTAGAACCTTTCATCAATCACTTCGAGCTTGTCAGATGTTTCCGAAACCGTCCTGATGATTCAAATAGTTCAACCTTCTCTTATCTTGGATCGAGCCTTGCACAAGACTCGAAATCGTTGCGCCGCTTACGACGGAGACAAAAGTGCGACGTTTTCGCCGAGATCCGTAGCAACAGAAGTCGAGAAGGAGTCAGATTCCCCTCTGCGCCAGCCTAAAAAAACCGCAGGGAGAAAGAATTAGTCAGTCTAGTCTTATGCAGAAGAGACTGAGTGAGAGTGCATAGGGGAAACTTTTTGGCTCAGATGCCGGGAAAGTGCGATTTGCGCGGAAGCGAACGCTTTTTCTTCGTAAAAAGAGCGCCTCCTACTCTGACGAGCATGAGATGTGCAACATTCACTTCGTGCGTGCGTCGGACGCGAGGCTCTTCTCTGGCACGCGAGTGTGGGGGAGAAGACCATTCTGGTCGTCTGTGCAATGCTAAAATTGCTCCAATTGGAGACAGACGCTGAGTGAGCCGGTCTGTCTGGAAGCATCGGCAATAGACACACGATCATTACAGGCGTCGTCAAACTTTCACAGAACATAAGAAACCGTTCTCTGGCTTCGGAGTATTGTGGAAGCAGGTCTGCGCAGTCTGTAAATACACACGTACGTACGTACGTACGTACGTACGTACGAGCGGATGTGCATAATGGCAGCGGCAGCGTACAGTGGTGATGACTACGCAGCTACACCCACTGAGTCCGCCAAGTGATTGCCAGAAGCGTCCTCGATCAAGTCTGACCCGGCGACGACCGATCTGTCAAACAAATCAGTACCAGATGCCACAAAGGTCACCAGGAGCAACTTGCACTCAAATCGTGCCGGCCGGCATTCCAAGACTTTTGCTACCAAAACGACTAACTGTAGACAGACAGACTGGCAAAAAGACGTCAGAGTCGGCCTGAAATTACATGCCTCGAAGTCCAATTGACTATGAGTCGAAGCTCTGTCACACGGACACTTGGGTGTCTATGAATGCGCTTCCCTTCTGTGTCGTGGATTCCTTTCAAAAGTGGACTCAGACGCTTGCTGTCAGCAACGTGAGAGACATCGTGCTCTTCAGCTCTCTCTTAGAGATATAAATCAATACATCAAAGTAGCGTTGCTTACCTGCGTCTATTCTCCAGATGATCTCAGATTCACCCACTTCCTGCCGCAGACGACTTTTTCTGAGCGCGCTCAGCGCGTCAGTTTCAATCTTCGTACGACGAGAGAATTCCCAGCATGGCTGAGACCCGAGTGGGGGCAAGTGTACAACGACAACAATCCCTCCTCCTCCTCCGTGGGCTCTCCACTGACGGGACCAGCGTCGCCGACTGCTACCTCGGCAATTATCCTCCGTCTACGCTGGCGCCCCAAACATGGCGTTGGAGCGAGCGCTCTCGAGGTGTTCTATTCGCCGACTGAGAGATGATGGAGGATTTTTTTCGAGGGGCGAAAGAAAGAAAATCTTTCTGCGCTCCCTGCTCTGCCGGGCAGCAAAGAGTGCGCATGAGCCTGCGGGTTGTGTAGGACGTACTTTCCTGCTGCTTGAAAGTCATTCTACTACGGTTGTGGCAGCTTGATCGATTAGTCCGAGCCTTAAAAATGTACTGAAGCGCGATAGTATTATCGGTCATCTTAACTTTAAGATGGTGGTTTTGTTACCAACTGTGAAGTCGACTCACAGGAAAGCTGGCGGGTACTCCAAAAATTATACATACCGGTACGCGCAGTGCCTGCCTGCGATCAAGTCATTGATGCATAAGAGAGTTGCTGTTCCTGGGTCTGCCTTAGCTTTCCTACGTCAGGTTGCATTCGAAGTAAAGAAGAGCAAAATGTTTTGCTTCATCGTTAAGGCCACATTGTCGTCACCGGTCCAGTTACAACTGCTCCATACGTATCATGCATTGCAGGATATGGCACATTTCTGTTGTGCTTTGCTTCGCAGCGGTAGAAAAAAGCTCGCCACAAGTTTCCAAGCATCAGACAGAGAGCAAGAAAAGTATGTGCTGTACTTGACTGGTCATGTAATATGTTTCATGCATCATTGCTCAAAGACCTACTTTTGTCGCCTGATTTTTGCACTCCAAATAAGGATCTAGGTTACGTTGAGCTCAGGATTGTGTTTCATGCGGGGTTTCTTTTTTTTTGGGGGGGGGGGGGGGGAAACACCCCCTTTTGCGGAAGGGCTCATTTGCTTGGGGAATAACTCAGAAAGCCGAAGCGTCGTCTCGTTGCCATCACGGCAATCCACATCAAGGCAAACACATACACATATGTGTATAGCCGAGGACAAAGTTGGCATTTTTACGAGTGTTGCACATACCTCGGAGAAGGAAGTGCGGTTAATTTCTGTTAGACTTATGGCCTTTGTTTCATCCAGAGGAGCTTCTCCCCCCCTCACTCAAATCCACGTGTACACACACGTACACCTATGACTGCAGGAAGAAGAACAAAAAAAGGAGCATGTGAAGAATTCCCTTGAAGCATTCCTCACAGCAGAAGAGCAAGAGCCATTGATGCAGTGACTCCGCAAGCGCCACTGTCATCGATGTTCTCGAGAGAAGCGCCCACATCATGATTTGCGAACAATCGAGTCAGAAGTATCGGCTGTAATGATGTCCTTGGGCATACCCAAGTTTCTTGTCTGGCATCGATCTTTGACACGAGATCATTTGCTTAGTCCCAGACTCCCAATTACGCGCACTTCGTCACTAGAAGTAGTTCATTGGACGCCTCGTCGTCGTCGTCGTCGTCGTCGTCGTCGACGTCGTCGACGTCTTCGAGCACGTATGAGCCGAGCGTGCTGGCGTTCGACTTCATTAGGTGCTGATTCTCTTCCAGCTCGTACGTACTTGTAGTGCACTTACTACAGTTCGCTGACGTCCGAGAGGTCCGAAGTGCGGCACGTTCTTCACGACGGCAAACTGACGTCGGAATGCAGAAACAAGTGCGTAGTGGGTTGAGCATGAACGCCGACGTACTACGAATAACACCTCCCCCATCACGCGGTGGCAAAACATTTCAAGCCAAGTAATGTCATGGATAGAGAAAATACGAGATTGGACACCAAATTTACAGACATTTTGTGAGCATTTACGCGCGTACACGTACCTACGTCCAGGGCCAAAGTCACACCGCCTCATCCAACCACATGAAAAGATTGCGTACACTAGTGGCGTGACAGTAGCGGCTCGTCTGGTCTGTGTGGGACGGGTTGGAGTCATGACTGCTGGTGATGAAGATAGAGAAGATGGACATCTGAGTTCCAGAATCAGTGCTGTCTCTTGTCTGACCAGGTGTTCGACATCAACCGAGCTCCTTAGAAAGGCAGAGGATCTCGCAGAGCAGGAACATGGGCCTCGGTAGAGGCGGCTTCTTCTCCTCGTCAGACTCTGCTTTTGCCCACGTGTGGCTGGCAAGTGGTGCAACCAAATAACTCCGAAGGTATTCTGTGCTCCTAAGTTGGACGACAAGATAAAGCCTCACACAAGTTCGAGTTCATGCACGACTTGGGCTTAACCTCCCGAGAGAGATGTTTCCGGCTGTAGTTGCCAGTGGGGAATTTTGCTTCTCCAATGCATTCATCCACATTTCCTCCGGAGGTTTTCTCGCTTTCCTCTACTGGGGATGAGTGTGGAAGCTACTCAGGGCCCGGCGCGATTGTTCCAAGCTTTGGCTTGGCTTTGCCTTCTGCGCTTCTCTCCTACATCACTAACTAATCACTCTACGTTTTCCCTGTGGGGACGGAAATCGTTTCTCAGACGTTGTCTTCACCCGAGCTGAGTGTCCTGTCAAACAACTCAGTGTATAATTGTGAGAGGTGACACATGAAAACAGAAAGTCTCGCCTACGCGCAGTATATGACAAATGTGTGGAATGTCGCTTTCTCATCAGTTGTTCATCCATATCTCAATTGTGACATGACAATGGCTGTTGAGAGAGAGGTATCACGAAGAGGAGATTCGATGCACTGCCGATGATTATATATGCGAAACTTTATGAAATGCGTCATTACAAGTGCTAAACGACACTTGGCCTCTGTTGTCGTGGAACATGTTCCAGTTCGCCGCGTTTTTAGCCTTATTCTATGACTCAAATGTTTTAGCAAATTTATGTGATAGGAAGTGAATGAAGATGCAGCTGTGAAGAAAGCCTTTCAAAAGCAGATTTCAGCAGTTAAAACAAATACACCTGACTTTCAGTTATGGCTGTTGAGGGATAATTCCAGAATATTTTACGCCACTATGCTAAACTGTGGTAATTTTGTCGAGTACATCATATAGCCTGGAAAGCCGCGACGCAAATTCTAAAATATCACCATTGTCATGCCAGGGTGCCTCCTTCTTCAGGGTATCCCTAACGGTTGATATAGAAACACCAAGCGCCCTTGGAGGTGTCCTTGCAGTATTTGCCAGAATCCTCAGAGCCTGTCTGAGTGACGATGCACAGTCTGGTGCCCATGCTGAGCTCTTGGGTCTTCACCATGAGGACTTTGGTGATGATGAACACGTTTCTATCCTTACTCCAGTGCATGTGTCAGACGAATCTCCACTGAATGTCTCTCTAGCACTGAATTACTTTCTAGATATTGTAAAAAAGTTTTGGAACTACTTGCTACCAAACATTAGTATAATATTTCCCATCTTTCCCTAATGGGAATGTAAATAAATGTAAATCTTTAAGGTTATGCTTTAAAGTTCTTCAAAAAATGAGGTACAGCAATAGATTCATAAAATGGAAAAGTGTTTTCCTTATTGATACAACCACTCACAATAGGGCAGTCACCTCACGGTTATAATTTCAGAGTTATATTCATGAATGCAGAATTTTGATAGGTGTGTTAGTAACATTGGGTTTAACTGTATTAGGCGGAGGATACGTTAATTGACGACAAGGATCAGCACAGTGAAAATAAAGTCCATTCACAGCGAGGCAATTTGCACTTGGACGTGAAATTCACTTCACAAATTTTGTGGTACTACAATAATGATTCATTCAGAGAGCGGGCTGAGTCAGACTGGTTGGGCTGACCTGGGTTACTGATCCATGCTTTAAAGCTTTATAGTCCACAAGATCGGAGTATAAAGCTTTATCGGATCATTTTGGGGACTATATAGTGTTTGTGAGAGAATAGGTAGGTTTCACATCTTCTACTGACAGTAAATGCGACGGCACAGTACAGAAAAAATTAGCACGTGCAAAGTAGGATCGTACAAGGCTCCCCTCAGGAAAGTGCATTTGTCTCAAAAAAGCAATATACATATGAGAGGGGGGCTTTACTATGAATTAAAGTACTAATGTGTTGATAGTAACGACCATAAAACCATATTGTGAATAATGAATAATTTTGTGAGACGGTGTAAAACAGCAAAATGTGGACAAAAGTCAAGACAGTTCTCTCACTGATCCAGCAATCAGATCGAGCAGCTTGCAAGACATAAAGAAAGAGAAACTGTTTCTGATCCGAAAAGTTTCTGATCTCTTTTCTCAGTCACTTTTTGTTTTAATGAACTGTTTTTTACATCTGCTCGGCATCAGCAAGCAGTGAGAGAGGTCCCAGGTCAGCGTTTCAAGGACATTCAAATCAAGGTATATAAATATATATTACTTTGATATTTAAAGAAAGAAAAATTTACTGTAGTGTGAGCATGAAGTCTGTGCTTGCTGCTAAAGTTGAATCTGCTGCAGTGGAGCACGTTTCGTCATTGCGTCGACGGGAAGCAACATATGGCCCACCTTGCATAGGCAAATCCTTGTTCGCAGGCACAAGAGCAACAAAAACAGGTCTGCGAAGTAACTTTATATCTCGTTTAATGGGGCCTGCCCAGCAATCAAGAGCTCAAATGGATCCTCATTTCATTGAGCAGGGAGGAAAGTCGAAAGTTATTAGCACGAGATGTGCAGAAATGAACCTTCTCCATCAAGAAAAGGCCCCACTTTCTTTCTCCTCAGTACTGAAAGTCAAGTACACGTAGGGAGAGAGCGAGAGAGAGGACGCCTGAGACTTTCATTCGACAGTCCGTGACTGCAGTCGACTACAGACAGACACCATCGAAGCCTTTTCAGGGCCAAAATGCCCCGGGGAGAGGAGGACACGCTCGTCAAGAAGGCAATTTGGGTTGCCTGACGTGTTGTCTCTCTCTGTCCTCTCTCTCCACCGTGACTGGGTCCACGTCCGTCGGGAACTGATATCATCAGTAAGACGGTCCAAGCTTTGCTCGCCGGCCGCTGAACGCGTCGTGGCGCGTCGTAGTCGCAGCAGCCGGCGCCCCCCTCAAGACAGGACTGGACGACGCTGATGACGGACAAGGGGACAAACTCGGTCAGGCTGTGCAGACAGACACGACGTCACCTTCGGGCTCGTACTTACAGGCCAGGCCTAACTTGCGCACTGATGCATCAGGAAATGTTAGATTCTATCTTAAATATCTATTTTCTCGGTCTGCTTGGAGCGCCGGCCGAGGACTTTGTTCCTGAGTACTCCTTAGTGTACGTAGTGACCCAGACAGACGACTGGAGATACGTCGAGGAACACCTGAGGATTTTTTCTGTCGCGCAACCTCGCGCTCGTTACCGTCAGGCCGCCTGCCAGAGCCCAGAAGAACAAGCTGCTGCTGAGTTGGCCCAGGCTGGTGCTGGTGCTGGCGCAGTTGGCGAGGCCAGGCGAGCAGCAGAGAGAAAAAGAAGCACCGAGGTGGGACTGGTGATCAGACCCCCGCAGCCACGGACGACCCCGCGCAGAGCCATTCCGGGGGTCCCGACCCCGGCGGGGCCCCTCCCCACCCTCCGTCGGTGTTGGGGTTGCTCGGGGAAGTCAATTCCGTGGCGGAGGCCGCAACCGGGTCCGCCGCCCCGGAGCTGAAAAGTCCGCCACCCCCTCCTGCGGTCGCAAACGCAGAAGCGGTCGGCCAGAGAGCCAACGAGACTGAGGGTGCTACCAAAACATCTCTAGGCCAAGAGTTTGCGGCGGCCGAATTGAGCCAGAATGACAAAGCGGTGCCAGGTAACGAAGATCCGGACTTTGAACCTGGGGACTCTTCCGACAAAGAGAGCGACGAAGATGACACCGAGGAAGAGCAGGTTGACGAACTCGACCGTGAGATCTCAAGCACAGACACCAGTCACGAAAGCACCGACGAGGACGAAGGTGAGGAAGAAGATCCGACCGCCACTTTCGGATCTCACTTCTTGCTGGACGGAGAAGACCTCGACCGACACCTGGGTCAAAACTTCGACTTTGAGCAGGGCTTTGGGGCGGACTTGCTCTGGAACGAGGACGACGAGAAGGCCGTCGCCGCAGCCATCAAGGAGGAGAATCTCTTCGACGACGAGGACTTCAAGTCCGTAAAGGAGGAGCCCTCGCTAAAGAAGAGGCGGCAACCGCGAAAGAAGAGATCGCCCACACCAGACAGCGGCGGTGACAGCAGCGACGACGAAGATAGAGATGGCGAGGAGGAGGAGGACTATGAAAGCGATGATGAGGAAGATAGTGAGGAAAGCGACTACAACGGGGAGGAGAAACGATCCCGCTTGGGTAAGAAAAAGAAAAGTGGTCAGAAGAAGTCCAGAAAGAAACCCGACTACTGGGACGCCGAGATCGAATTTGTTTGCCACGACTGCGGTGCTAAGACGGTCGGGTTCGCCGAGGCTGTTGACCACATGCGCGAGGTCCACCCTGCCGATCCCGACAGTCCGCAGCAGTTCGAGTGCATCTTGTGCGGCAGGCAGTTCGGCAGAAGGGATCACCTGAAGAGGCACGTTAAGGGTCATATGGACGGAAGGATCGGCGATGGAAAAAGGAACACTAGACGGAGAAAGAACACGTCCGAGCTCAGGCCCTACAGCCAGCGGGACTGGAGCCTTCGCCAGGTCTTCAGGTACAACTGCCTACCTTAGTAGGTGATGCGCTGCTCCTGACAGCACTTTTCTTTTTTCTAGGTGCTTTCGTTGCAAAAGAGAGATGAGAGGCTTCCGCGCATCGTGGCTGCACATGAGAGAATGTCATCCAAGGAAGAAGGGCACCGGCACCGATGTCAGAGAGCAGTTAAGTGACGAGGACAGCAGCGAGACCAAGAGATCTGAAGCGGCTCGCAGTGATGACTCTTTTGTCAACGGTATCAAGCGCGAGTGTGAGGAAGAGGTTATCATCGAGGGCGGAGAGGTTCAACATCAGGAAGGGAAAGACGATTTAAAGCAAGAAGGAGCAGAAAAAGGAGAAGTCAAAGAGGAGCCAGACTTCTTTTGCTTCCAGTGTATCGTATGTGATGCAGCCTATTGGGACCGTGACCACCTAAAGACTCATCTCTGGCGTCACGTGAACGCTGTGGTGCCGACGCCGCAGCACTACACGCGCGTCTATACCAAAAGTTGGACTGAGACGACTTTCTGGGTGTGTCCGCGTTGTGACAAGAAACTGCCTGGTTTGGCCACGCTGCTAGTGCACAATCGATCAGTCCATGGGATGGAGACGGGTCTTGAGTGTCCAGTCTGTCGCAAGAACGACTTCTCCAAGAAGTTCCAGCTGAGGACTCACCTCTACACTCACAATGAGAACAAACTGCCATGCGAGGTGGGATATTTTATCTTAGGCTCCTTAGGGAATTTAACGATTTACTCCCAATATCTTTTTGTCTACAGCACTGCGGTAAGCTGTTCAGCGACTACAAGAAAATGCAGCGCCACGTGAACGAGGTGCACGCCAAGATCAAGAACTTCATATGCGAGACTTGTGGGAAATGCTTTGCACGAAAAGATAAACTCAGATCACATGAGTTCATCCACCTGAAGGACGAGGAAGGTGATGACGTCGAGAAGCCTTTCCTTTGTCATCAGTGTGGAAAGGGGTTTTCCAGGGAGGCTCATGTCTCCAGACATCAAAAGGTAGGCATATTAGGATGTCTTCTAGAATAAAGATGCGCCAGTTGAACTTGAGCCTTGTGCAGGTTTGTGGCAAAATGAAGCGAGAGAAGAAGCCCGTGGTGTTGAAGACGAGAAAGGAGGACGATCCTGACCGAGAACTGCTCAAGCTTAGTTACGAGATTGGCCTTGACAAAGTTGAAAGGGATCCAGTGACCAAAATGTTTCACTGCATGGTTTGTGATCACCAGGTAAGAGTTGCTACACCTCAAGCTTAGGGTTGAGCTTCCCAGTTCTATAGTAGGGACGATCTGTTTTAGTTTCGTCATCGCCGCTATATCGCCGAGCACTATGCTCGTAACCACCGCGAGGCCAACCAGCGTCTGCCCTACCGTTGTCAAGAGTGCGGCAGAGGCTACAAAATCCTGAAGGACCTGATGCGCCATCAAGCAAGACCCAACGTCCATCTGCCTAATTACATGCGCAAGCAGTTCGTGTGCGCGGTCGATGGATGTGCTCGTCGATTTGGGCGCGCATTTGAGCTGCGCCGTCACGAGAACGTCCACAAGGGAGTGCTTAACTTTAGGTATAAAGGATAAATCATGCATGAGGAGGAACTGCTCGGTGCTTTACATGTCTCTTATCCGCAGGTGTCAATTGTGCGAGAAGGCTTTTCATATGAGGCAGTGTCTGAAGATGCATCTTCGGAAAGTTCATAAAGTCGAGATGCCCAAACCTAAGAGGAGGAAGAAGGACAAGTCTGGAAAGAAGTCGACCCCAGACGATGACGACGATGACGAAGAAGAAGGTGCCCAGGTGGAGGAAGGAACAGTGCCGCCACCACTGCCCATTCTTCAAGAGTTAACGGCGGCTAGAAATGAAGGAGCTCTCAACCTCTCTAGTAGTCAGGGCCATTCACATCCTCCTCAGGATCAGTGGGTGGCTCAGGGGGGTACCAATGCTTTACTGCAAGGTGAGTTCAAAATTGTTCCAAGGTGAGCACAAACTCATGCGAAGTGCTTTTTACTCGTGTCAGGTACAATATGGACCAGTGCTGCCATGGAGCAACTGACAAACGCAGCAGTTCCCCCCGCTATCGGTCCGTCTACCTCAGTCTACCAGCTTCCCCACGAGCATCTTTCACATCCTCCTCCAGCAACATTTTCATCACGAAGTAGTCATCACACTGAGGAGGACGAAGTTTCTAATAGATCTGCGCCGACGCCCGCCAGTGTGGAAGTAAACACTGGAGAAGATAGTCGACATCACCCTCATCTGCCGCAAGATATAGAACCGTTTTCTATGTCTAACTCGGTTGGATCTTTGGCTCAGAGTGTGATTGAGGAAAATGAGAGGAGAGACAGGAAAAGGACGATCAAGAACCAGGGACCTCCAATGACTGAGGAAGAAAGGATCAGGTGAGCAAAGAGAAACACTTGACTCCGTTCTTTAAAGATCGCATTACCAATGCATTTCTTTACTGCAACTGCACGTAGGTTATGTGTACGTACCAAGTCCTGTGTTGGACGCACAATTTTACTTGTACTCTATCTTGCTTTTCTTGTACTCTATCTTGAGGTATGAGGAGACCATGGCGGAAAAAAACCTAGGTGCTATCTGCAGCGCTTGCGGGAAAGTCTTTCGTACTCGTGACGCCTTGCACTTTCACATTATGAACACGACGATGCCTGGCCACGAGATCTTGCAGGAGAAGCGCGCCAGAAGCCACTTCGCCTTCGCAAGCATGAAGTTGAGTCAGCGTCTAAAGCAAGAGACTGGAGGAAATAGTGATATCTCTGGATCTCAGAAAAAGAGAGAATTTGTCAAACCAGAGCCTCAGCTCATCCGGGATGGAGAAATGGCTGGTGTTATTGGTGGTTTTATTGGTGGTGTTATTGAAGGCAATACAGAAATGATGTTAGATCCTAGGACTGGGCGCCAGTGTGTGGTGAAGCAGGAACCGGCGTTTTACGAAGACGGTGAATGCGACCAAGAAAACTATGTGGCCATGCCTCCTGTGAACGTCAAGCTCGAGGAGATGCCACCTCCTCAAGAGCAACAGCAACAGCAACAGCAACAGCAACAGCAACAGCAACAGCAACAGCAACAGCAACAGCAGCAGCAGCAGATGCTCATGCTCCAGCAACAGCAACGGCAGAAGAAGAAGAAATTTGGCAAGAATAAGATATTCAAGTGTATGGAATGTCAGAAGGGATTCAAGAGACAGGCCAAGTTGTTAAGGCATGTCGCAAAGAGGCACAGCCTAAAGAAAAAGCCCAATGAACAAGGCGGCACGTTTGCTAAGAAAAATGGCGAGGAAGAAATACGGATTGATGCCAGTGCTGATATCCATGAGTTGACGAAGGATGCCAAGGACGAGCAAACCTCGAGGTGGCATTGTTCGGTGAGAAGATTATTTACACGTTACTTGCAATTACACTTGCAGGCGTAATGTTGCTTGCGCTCAGAACCTTAAGTTATGACATAAGGATGACGATTTTCCAGAAAAAGTGTCTCACCCATTTCTTTCAGGTCTGCGGCAAGACTCTTGGCAATAAACAAAAGCTCCAGCGCCACATCATGGAAGTGCACCAGCGTCTTCGTAATCATATTTGTAGAGTGTGCAACAAAGGATTTCCTCGGGCAGAAAAGCTAAAGCAACATGAAGAAACTGCTCATGACGAGAGCGAAATAAGAGAGCGAAAACCACTGCCAGTTCGAGGTAAGAGCACAGGCTAATATGTTGTCGTGGCCACAAAGCTGGTCGTGATCGTATCGCGATATGAACCATTTTTGAGCAGAGCATCGTGTACGGTACAAGGATGGTACTCGATCATGGAGAAAATGATCATGTTCTCGTTTTTTCAGGCCTTCCATTGGTCAAAAGAGAGCCCGTCAGGTCTGGTACCCAGCTGCGCGTGTACCCCAACGGCTGCCTGGACTGTGATCTTACGTTTGAAGACACCGAGGATCTGTTAGACCACTTCCGAGGGCATCCGCACAACTATATAGAAGGCCAGAGTCCCATAGAGTGTCCCATCAACACCTGCAACCTCAAATTCAGTTCCAGAGGGAGGCTGCTCGCTCACCTGAGGCTGGGAAAGCACAACCAACCTTGTCCAACATGCGGGAAGAAATTGAACAGGGTAAGTTCATATTACCATTTTTGATTGAACTGGGAAAGTTCGTGTTGCCATTTTTTTTATCTCTCTAACACTTAGATGGACAAGTTGGAGATTCATTTTCGCTGTCACTCGACTGATCGACCATTTGCTTGCAAGCTGTGCGACAAGACTTATAAAGACGGCACCTCGCTTTACTTCCACCGGAAGACGCACGCGGGGACGAGGTGAGAACACTAAAAACACCTTCTCAGCCAAAAGGATATCAAATATTGGTCTGGAAATATTGGTCTGCTTCTTCAAGGCCGTATCTGTGCAATGACTGCGGGGCTGGCTTCTTGAAGCCAGATCACTTGAAGCGCCACACGAACTCTTCTCACCTGAAGTTGAAGACGGTCAAGTGTCAGTTCTGCGACAAACTCTTCTCGGACAAATACAAAGCAAAGGTAGGAAAATCATTGCAATTTAATGTGGACAACTGAAAGAAATGTCTTCTCAATCATGACAATACCAATATTGGCTGTCATTCAGTCTTACCCTATGTAACTGTTCCAGAGTTCTTATTAGCCAGCTCTTACAATATTGTTTTAATGTTGTCGGACCGCCTTCCTTCTTTCACCTCCTATTACTCAAATTGGGAGGAATGACGTCAACGTTGCTCTAGTCATGCCCTTGAGACTGCAGGAGACTGGAGGCCATGACCAATGAATAGATGAAAAGCCCAGCTTCACCGACACAGAGGGCGTTGGTCCCCTCTCTTTAGGCTTTTCGTTCAATTAAAGAAAGAGAAGGCTTACAAGTCTTTAAATTGGATTTTTGTTTGTTAGCTGTGAAATACCTGTCCAACTTAAGCGGTGTAAACAGCTTTTGGTATGGATGGGGAGGATAGAGTATCCGGTATCGAGTGTGAATACTTGACAACCCCTGTTTGGGCGCCAAATGGAGAAAGCTTTTCCTTGGAGGGTCGTTTGGCTGCTTTTGCTTTGTTCTGGAGCAACGTTCGTACAAGTCTACTTCTGAAGGTAGCTACTTGCAAGTGTGCAGTTTGCTGCTATGATTGCCAGAGGCTCTCAACTCCCCCAGACCCCCATGATACCAGACCTCTGCAGACTACTTTTCTCTCCCATGGCCCAAAGCCTGAAGCAAGAAGAAGGAGGCCCCTAAAAAGTGTGCCTGTCCTCGATCCCATCACGGTGTCTGTGCACTACGAGACAGAACAGGACTACGAACAGAACGACTGCTTTGACCGCCCAAAACCTTTATTTGTTCCAGACAATGTACGTGCTACAGCATCCGTACGTACCTATCTGTAGACGTAGGCAGTTCGTACGTAGGTAAGGGAGGCTTGGTAAAGCGGTCTGTCTCCCGTGATAAATGTTCATACTGACCAGGCAATCTATTGTTCTTTCTGGATTTTCCTTCGTAACAGAAAAGATTTTTCTCATGGCAGCGTGCCTACAGGAATTCATTTTCTCCTGCTGCTGAATCGGTTACGAGTGCCCTAAAACACGAGCTGGCAGAAAGGACGCGATCCTACTTGTTAGGTTACGTCATTTTTTTAATGTCTAGATTTGTTGCAAGAATTCACTTGAAGACGTTCTACTCATAAGAAAGGAAAAAAATATTGACTTTTTGGGTCCCGCCTCTGCCCTTAGAGTTTTTTAGACAGAGTACATAAGGATGTTAGGTCAACATGGCAAACTTGATGTGGACTTGCTTAGTTACTTTCTAAATGCTAAACTGAAGCACTGTAGTTGAATGAAACTGAAAAATAAAGTCTTGACAGGTTTGTCACAGGACTGTCAAAATCTGCTCACCCTGTTATGTACTGAACTTATGTAGTAAAACCTTATTACCACGGAGAGGGGGGTGGGGTCCAAAAAAGTTTTTCTGAAAACCATTTGACTACATCTTCACCGTTTGGCATTAGGTGACAAACCTATGATGCCCTCAGTCAAATTCCAAAATTTTCATTCTTTGACCGAGCCAGTCTACTACTCGTACTTCCATACACCTTTGCAAGGGAAAGGAAGAAGGACAAACTCTGAGAAATAATGATGGAAAAGCATCAAGTTTTTACTTCCCCTCCCCAGATCCATGAGCGCAAGCACACCGGCGAGACGCCCTACCTCTGCTCCATCTGCGCCAAGGCGTTCAAGCGGAAAGAAGCGTTGGATCAACATGCAATCATTCATAAGGATCTACCAAGGGTAAAAACCGTCATTAATCATGCTCACTTGGTTGATGCGGCAGTAGTCGTCATACTGCCTCTCAGCAGCATGCGGTAACTTTCAGAGTGAGTGGGTAATGCGCACTATAAAGAGCTGCAAGGCCGTCGAGTTCCCAGACAGCCTCTAGACCTACCCAATCCAAATGAACCTAACCTAAAAGGGTTTCTGCACGTTCTCGACAACGCGGCGTGTACAGTACACTCTTCTTGACAGCACTTGCTCGAATGTTTACTTTATAGCCCGCATTACTCACCTAAGCCAAACTTTCTATTAGCGTACCATGTGATTGTGACCAATGTTCGTCGGAAGTGCACTGTTTGGGTTGACTCTGCCAAGGACGTGGTAAAAATCGTTGAGAGTTGCATCCGCCCACTCTTACCAATTCTCTACCGAACACTGTGTACTATGTAGAAGGTGTGAGCGTTTTTTTTTATAAGATTGAAGGCTTCCTCTATCTTCTGCCCCAGCCTGAAGCTATTTAACTTTCATTTCGCGTGTCTGCAAGGCAAGCAACCACTTTAAAGCTGCAAAGCCCGTGCCAGTAGCTGAACCCCCTGGTCATGCGCCGAGCATCCGTTTACGTAAAACAAACGTGCCAACGCTTTAATTCATTCACTCTTTTTTTTTAATCTACTGTTGCTGTACCTCTGACGGAGGAACCAGGTCCAGGTCCTTCTAAGTTCAACCGACACTATTGCAACGGTTATGACGGGAAGGGCCTAAATGTGAAGGGTGACTTCGTATGGAAGTCGTTCCTGTGATGGGGTAATGAAGAGTGCCCTTATAATTTCGTTGAGGTTCTGTCAGCCAGAAAATTAGATTGCTAGAGAGACTTTCTTGATTCCCTGGAAAGTTGGGCAAATCCAGAAAAAGGGTATAGTTTCAGTTTCAGCACCACTGAGACTTCTTTTGGCCTGCCATGCATACTGTATGAGGGACTCCGGAACTAATCAGTTTTTTCTCTCTCCTTGGCGTGATAGGACTTCAAGTGTGTGACGTGCAGCGCCACGTTCAAGTCGCAGGCTTACTTGAATCGCCATGTCTCTCGTCATTTTGCTGAGAAGCGCTGGCAGTGTCCCCACTGCCCGAGCAAGTTCATCGACAAGCGCGATCTGGTCATTCATGACAAGCACGTCCACCAGAACTTGAGACCTTTCATCTGCGAGCACTGTGACAGTGCTTACAAGACAAAGCAGGGGCTTACGGTGAGACAGCTACACTCAACTCCACCTCCATGCGTCTCTAGAATAATCCTTCGTCTTTCAGAACCACATTAAAGCATTCCCTGCTGGCGTGTGCGTCACCCAGAAGCGTTTCAGTGGTCGCGGTGCCAACCGCTTAGGGTCAAACAAGGAAGATTCAACCGTCAGACCTGGAGAGGATCCAGAGGAGAAGCCCTTTCAGTGCCCTGAGTGCCACAAGCGGTTTCCTAAGCGAAGTCGTCTGGAGTTTCACATGCGTTGCCACTTGGTCAATAAGCCCTTTCCCTGCTCGGTGGAGGGCTGCGGTCGTTCATTCACACAGAGTCAGACTCTCCGGACCCATCTGAGAACGGCTCATGGGCTAGAGGACGGCGAGAAGGACCCCAAGGAGCCACCTATTAGCAAGCCGACGCCTACGCCGCCTCAGCTCCCTCAGCCTCAACCACAGCATCCGCCTGCACCACAGCCGCCGCAGCCACCGCAGCATGAGCAGCACTTCCTCCTGCAACAACAGCAACAGCTGTTTCAGCAACAGCAGTTGCAACTGCAACAGCAGCAACACCAACAGCAGCAACAACAAATGCAACAAGCCCTGGCTGCGTCATTCCCAGTCATGGCTCAACAACAGCAACAACAGTCCAGTCAGCAACAACAACCTCCTCCTCCAGTCACTTCCATCGACTTCTACAGCTACGCATTCAGAAGCTGAGTGTAACACACGAGTACGAGTATAACTACTATAATTGTAGCATTAGCAGAGGAAGAATTAGTAGAACGTGGAAAAAATTCAAATTGATTTTATTTAAATCCTACTATGTACACAACAACACATTAGGAACACATGTCGTAACTCTACAACCGTGATCTTGTTGTTTTTTTCACCTAAATCTTCGTGGAATGGAAATATTTCGCACAATATGTGATAAATATATGCGGCATAAATATGTAGGTGTGTATTAGTTCTTCATATCTTATCAATAAAGATGCCATAAGACCTTTCTTTTTGTTGGACCATCTCGAGTGGTCGTACTTGAACTTACTGATGGTGAAGACGAATATGTAACGTGTATGAAGTACAGCACTTGTACTGAGTTAACACAAGATTAGAAAAAAAGGTTTTCTTTCTTTTTTTTTCAGCTGTGGTGAAACAGCTCTCGCTAAAGCTGAGGGGCCAGATCAGTCGATCGATTGAACAAGTCGTACTTTTTTTTCGTGGAATGCTGCCGGGGTATCTTCAGCTGTGACTGAGTTAGCGAGTACTGATCGGTTGTTTTTGTTTTTGTGTTTGTGTTTTTTCTTTTAAATTATATCTAAATGCTACTGAAGAGAGAAGATACTTTGGAGATGCTTCTTATTTTCTGAGATGGTGATAGTCAGGGTGTCCGCTCATCCTCTTCTCTCCTGCAGTGTGCTCGATGCGATCCCTCACCTGGTTGGCAGCCACTGGCCCAATACACACGCTCGGAGACGTGAAGTAAGCGCAAATCTGCTCAGAAGAAGACATGTACATTACGAATAGCACTGTACATTGCAGCACCAAGATTATGTGAAAGCTTGCATCACAGTAATAGTTCAGATGAGTTTGACCATAACAAAGTTTTTTTTTACTCTGTGCATTCGTCACACTCTTCTCCCTACTCCATCTCTTCTTTTTCTGCCATTTCCTGTTCCTCCTGTTGCCCCAGGTTCCCCTCACATGGTCTCATAAGTTGCCGGTAATAAATAAGATACGTAAACATTAAAAACATACGGGCTACTTGGGCTTGAAATTAATATCGAACATATACGGAAGAATGTGCTATAAGGTGGTGGTTTAAAAGTTTAACTGTGTTGCATCAAGATGTCGCCGAGCGCGGTTTGTTCTTTGTTCGCCGACAACAAGTACACGCGCAGGACGTGCCTGACTCGCGCACTTTGGTTCGTTGTCTGTCAGTGCTGGGACTTGTACGACAAAGAAGAGTTCCAACTATAAGAGCCCGTAGGGCAATTATGCCTGATAACGTCGAGGGGAAATAACTTTTTCCAAGTTTTTCGTTGCCTCCTGTGCTTCTTCACAATCCCTATGAAGAGGGCACCACCATTTCCGATTTATTTTGGGTACAGTTATGCTACCGCTCAGCGTCACCATCTGGACAGAAGGAAAATACGATCATGGAGTGACGATTTGATTCTGTTCTGGCAGGAACTGACGTCAAGAGCGGCCGGACGTTGTGTCCGAGGGCTTTCTAGGCCTCGCTCTACCTAAATGGATTTCAAGAACTTATAACTGGTGCTTCCGAGCAGTCCTGAGAAGGCTACTTTTAACATTAGAATGCATGGCCAAGTCAATATATCAGAATGTAGGCCTTTGTTGAGAGTTTTCTTTGCCTTTTTTCAGCCTTCGTTGTGCAGGTTAGGTTGTTTTCCTGCGCAAGCAGTCTCAAAAGAGGTCTCTGCGAACCCTTTCCTAAAAGTATTGTCGCATAACGAGGAAGCGGGACTTTTGTGGAACAAAAGCCACACTTTTTGCCTTACAAGAGCAGAGCATTGAGTTATGACGACGCCCCAGGAATGAAGCACGCTCCGTTGGTGTGTAAGAACTTATTGCATAAAACCGGAGGGCTTTTTCATTGCCGTCGTGAGCGCGCAAAACTTCATGAGTCAAGGTTGATACGTACAAACGTTACGATGATAAAGCCGTTGCTTCAAGCAGCTCTCTCCTGTATCGACAGATAGCAGGTCTCTCTCTCCGAGGCGAGTAACGCTACTCTGACACGTATGCATATGGCGTTATCATATATACGTACGTAAATGCACACACTGCGTAGTCACCGCAAAGTGCATAGCAAAATTCTACTTTTGCAGCTTCAATCTTTTAGCGGTTCCTATAAATTTTCATTTTCTCTCTTCCCCCCACGCCGTGCCTTTAAAGCGCATAAATCGGGTCCCTATTTTTATGTTGCCAGTACAGATAAATCGTTGCTGTCATCCTTCCTTACCTTTTTGGGCTGGCTTTTTGCTCTCCTCTGTAGTTTGCAGCACAAGCCTCTCTGGATGTTGCAGTCACTGCTCGTTCGACAATCTTCACCTAAGATGAGACAAGAAAGAAAGAAAGAAAGAAAGTCACCAGAAGCAGACTTCTTACGCCCGGCATACGTGCAACAACAAGAAAATTACATTCTGGGGAAGAAAAAATAGCATCGTGGAACCGGAGAGAAGATAACATTATAACTTCAGTCAGGTTTGGAGCGAAGAAAAGTTGAGCAGGCAATCGAAGAAGTTGTTTCTACCCTCCTATGGACTCGGTGTCGTTTACAAGGTACGAAAAAGTGCCTCCATACGAGAGAAATCGTTGTCTCTGAACGGTCATTAGTTCATTTGTAGTGTACGGGTACTCTACGTAGAACAAGTATTTTAAGAGCAATTGAAAAGGACGGAGGCACCGCGCTTCTAACAGACAAATACATACAAATGTATCAATAAGTTACACTAGTTATGAGAAAAGCATGAAGGTAGAGATATCACTATGAGGATGAATAGCAAAATTGACAAGGTAGAAAGAAATTGAAAGAATGAGTGGGATCAAAAGTACCAAATTGGCCGATCATTTTGGGTCTCTTCTTCAGAGCCTGTATGACATGCTCCTCTAAGCAGTGGGTGGCGCAGCGAAAGAGGCGTTACTAAACTTTTGCCATGAGTATTTGCTACTGAATCTCACCAAGAAGCTGCGTTCCTGCCACCGGTGTCTGGCAGCTGCGCTCCCCGTCCTCATCTTTGACGCAGAGGAACCCGGACTCGCAGTCATTGTCGCGGAAGCACTCCTCGCCCTGTTTCTTCCCGAAGATGGGCAGACACGAGCCGTAGGCTGTAAAAAGTGTTAGGAAATTAAGAAATCAAAACAAAGTACTTTGTGGAAACGGGGCTGATTTCCTTCACTTTTATGATAGCACGAACTATTTTCTGTAACTTTCCTTTACACAAGTCTAAGTAGCCGCATGGAAAGATTAGTGCGATGGCGCAGCGGTCAACCATCAGGTCTGTTTGAAGGATATTGCAATCATTGAATAATTTAACATGAGTGATGGCGTGTAGAGATGCGGTGAAGAAGAGCTCATAAGGTAAGCCATCAGACCAAGGTAGGTCTACGATGTAAGCAGACCACGTGCACAACGTGAAGGGTAAGTAGGAGTACAGCTACGAACTCAGCAACTTCACTCTACACTCTCTCTCTCTCTCTCTCTCTCTTTTCTAACTTCTTCGTGCAGTGCACAGACTCCCGCACACGTACGCGCATCCTCACGCACGCAACCGACATTAATCATTCAGGACTTACAGACGTCGTTGGTCTCATCCTCGGTGTCGACGCAGACGTGGCCTTCGCAGCAGTGCTCGTTGGCAGTGCACCTCTTGCCTATGCATGGGTCGTCCTCCTCTTCCTCTTGCTCAACGATCTCGTCGACAATGCTGGGCATCTGGAAATAATTGGGGATGCTTGCAAGTTTCCTCTGTGTAAACTGCTGGGAGCGAATCCTCCCTGAGAGTGGAGGAAAGTTTCGAAAGCTCATCATCCACTCGGATCTTTCTTGCACCCAATGAGATTACGATGGTCTGACGAAAGCCTTTTCGTCGACTCGGTGCATTAGTGTATCTCGTATTTACTTAAATGTGTGTGCATTAGTGTATCTCGTATTTACTTAAATGTGTCTGCTCCTCTGGCCCAAACGAACCATAGCTAATGCCAGGCTCTCCGTTTTTCTGTGCACGAATACATGTGTACAATATACTTCACGTCTACAACGCACCAATAAAGGTGCACTAGTGGGTAGTTGCGTGGGATGGCATGCATGGGTATCGGAGCCTCCCTTAAACTATCCTTTCTTCTTGCTCAAAAGCCAAGAACACGATTTAAATAAGTTTCAGCTGCAGGTCCAAGTCTTTGATCCCATGAGACCAGTATGTATTCATCAAAGAAGTTATATATTTCTTCACGACGTAGTAAAGTTATAGGTCTTCTCTCTTTTTTCCTTTTCGGCGAAGTTGTCATAGCAAGTTCTTTGAAGTAAGTTTGCTCATTTTGTACCGTCACTATAAACTATACGTAATATCCTAAGATCGCACGAGCCGAGGCATCTACCGCAAATAAATGCGTGTTGCCAGACCTTAGTGAGCGACCTTACAGCCAACCTTGGATATACCAAATATACATCAAATATGCGAGACTTCTGTCTCATGTCCAGAGTGCGTTCTTCTGCAATTCAACCAGAACATTCAGCGTAGTGAACAACTTCAGTACAGCAGTCATTTCTAGATCCACTACAGCGAAGGTCGACTTTAATTTTCACTAGAGAAATGCTAATTGTGTACCTTGTAAACTGCAGTTCTGTTTGTCTTGAACTTCAACATACACAACTTTGTTCCGCAGTAGTTGGGGTACTATGGGTGCTTAGAAGTTCCTGAATTTACGACCAAATTTGTCGCTGAGAATGCTAAAGAAAAAGTCAGACAGAGTAGAAAAACTTTGAAAGTTGCTGTAAAGCATGCTCTGGACACAGCATACGGTAGGGCACCATGGACTGTCCGTGTTATACC
>JAAUXU010059561.1_pt1 | contig 28661 bp, 27 predicted proteins | sample 7278151 | NCBI WGS metagenome assembly JAAUXU01 (sample SAMN14350113, study PRJNA611818) | marine sediment metagenome | isolation source: surface marine sediment (1.8m) | place: French Polynesia: Moorea | collected 2018-08
AATGTACCGCACGTTTTCCGGAATGTTTCCCCCCTTATTTACTGTCTAGCATAACATATTCTTTCACTATATTTCCCTCACTTCTATATTCCCCCCCCCCGGGACATATTGTGAATCACCACTCTTAGACTCGCCCATGGTGAGGGTGAGCCATTCAGGATGGAGTTGCATTCAGCTGACTCATGTTCAGCTGACCCAAGTCAGTATTTCACCTCTTTCAACTATTTTGGAAGCATCAAGAAAGCGGGAAAACATTCCAGAACACGTGTGTTAGATTACAAATCAACAACGCATAATGTGTACTATATGTATGTGTACTCGGGTCATTTTATACCCCCTCGGGCTATGCCCTTGGGATACAAAATCCCTCGTGCAGTCAAGTCCAACTCGAGTTCATATAGTACTACAATATGAATCGTTATATGCTTTCAAACTGCTCGCAGGTTAACAATATTGACCGTCTTCTTCTTCCCCATGGCGAGGAGGAAGCGGTCCCTGCTCGTTCCCACTCTCAAGCTGGCGATGTAGAGTGGGCCAAGAGCCAAGCATGGTGGGTAGGGATTGGCCCCCCCCGGGTTATGAGGGTCTGTGTCTACAACTTATAGGCTGTCATTGCGGCAAAAGCCAGTGTGACTGTGAAGAGGAGCCTCTTGAATTGGAATTGGAGGTCTCCAGGGATGTTGGGGATCAGTGGAGATGTCCTTGTATCATGAGCATGGACAGTTGCAGAGCTTTGGTGGGGCAAGATCCGCCACACAATCCACAACTTCTTAGATTAAAGTTCCTGAAATATTCTGCGATGACACACACAGAGTACATACGGAGCCTCGAACTATATGTACCTGGATAACTTCCATCAAGGATTCAAGGCTGAGCACTGGGCTGAATAGTGCTTTGTTTCCGACAGAAACTGACAAGAACTGTCTACTCTGTTTAGTTTTTAAGAAGAAAATGCCTTCCGGTTGTATTTGTTTGATTATTGGATGTTTTGGCCAAAAATGCTCAAGCAATTTGAAATAACCGAATTTTCCACTAATACTATATATTGTTTAAGCCATGTTGCTCTGGTAAAAAGTCTTGGCCAGCCTTGAAAGCCTTGCAAGAGTAGAAGGCCCCAAGTCTGAGCCGTGCTTCGACCCGACCCGGAGGCTCCCACCCACAGTGCCGGCGGGGTCTCCTGAGGGACCTGACGGGCAATGAAGGCGTCTTTCCCACCACGGACAAGGGCTTGGCCGGGCTGAACAAGTGCGTGGAGGTCAATAAAGGGTGGGAATTGCGTTGCAATACAACTTTTGCCCCGTCCTGGTTATTCGAGGAATAAGAAAGTTGCGACTGGAAAAGTGCTGCACTTAGCACATGTTGTTGCCAGCTTACGTCACGCTCCAGTTGCTGTCATCGTTCACGTGATCTTGTTTCACTCAAATCTCAGCACGTTTCCACTCTGTTTCCTCGCCTCACTCACGTGACCTCAGCCGGGACAAGTTCGGGTGCAGCGGGTTTGACCCTCGATTTGGGCAGCCTTGTGGGATTTCATCGTATGCAGTCAAAAAAACTCACACGAGAATGACGTATTCAGGCTGCAGAATTGCATATTTTTGTCTAACAATATCACACGCAGGGTGAAATTGAAATGATGCTTTTTCAACTTCTCAGCTGAACAGAGGCTGTGAAGCCACCATGAAGTCATGTCCTCGACTTGATCCAGCCAAACTCTTTCCAATCAATGCGTTTTGGAGTGCACGCGGATTGTTGAAGCCGCTGACTGCTTCTCCAGCCCGCCCACCGATGTCCGCCAGGCCTTCCTCAAGCACTTCGGTCTCGTGAAGAGCAGGGCCAGAGGCCAGAGGCTCAACATGCTTCACTTCATCGTGATCCGTCAAACCGTGTGTCTTCATGGCTTTAACGCACCATTTTCGGAATATGTCCCCGTTTATTTCCTCTCTGGAGGGATATATTTTAGCACGATGTGTCCCTGTAGGGCGTCAGCCGTTGCTCCATCGTGTACGACAGCCTGAATCGAATCTTGTTGACTCACGTTCTGCACGGCATTTCCCAAATTTGCATTTCTCAAATTTTGTGTTGAAGCAGAGAGGCTCATTCCTGAAATTAAAAATGAACAATACATCATGTGTACCCATATGTACCCACCGAGGACTTGCCAACGTCCACCGCGGTCATTTGAAAAGTTGAAATAATAATTTCCCTGGTGCTGTCAAGTAGAATTCGAATACGTATGAGTGTACGTTATGCGTCGTTAACATTTAGTTATTACCATTCAGTGTCTTGAAGCTGAGAACTTCGAGGGTTCTATTTTCACCTTGCATGAGACCGTTTTTGGACAAAAATGGGTGACTTTTTTGGCCCCGAAATGTGTCATTCAGCCGAGATTTTTCAGACCAAAATAGTTTCGTTCTTGTTTGACACGTGATAGGATTTCTTGTCTTTTCGTGGAACAACATGTGATGAGAAATGCCAAATATGCACTGCAGCAACTCAGTGATATTTGTATATCATATCCTGGGCTGTCTTTTCTTGGCCCAGCAACCAGGAGTGGGCAGGAAACTGCCAAATGCTGCTATATGAACGCATATATATGGGGAAAACGAGCGCCCATTTTTGTATATGCAGCACACTCTCGCTGCGGTCAGCGAGACCAAATCAGGACCAAACTTGGCATCTGGACACCTTGGGTCCACTCAAGCGTCTGGCTCTCTGTGGACTGGCCCTACTGCCCGGCCGGGGGGGGGAGAGGTTAGAAATCAAAGTTCAAAATTCTCAATATCGGGAGTTGAAGGGCAAAATGTTAAAAGCAAAGTTGTTCCTAACCCCCCCCCCCCAAACATGGGGACAGATGATGGTCACGTGTGACCCCGGAGGTCACAACAATCGACGTTGCGACATCGCACGTCGCGAATCTGAATCGCACCTGAGCGTGCACATATGCATGCCTACCCAGGGTTGCAGGCCCATCAAGTTAAAAATTGGCACTAGGCGGTCACGTTTGGGTCAGGGGGTGTTGACAAATTTGGGGTATATTTTGGGTAGAAGGATGGAAACCTTGCCGACCTGGGCATGGACTGCACAAAGTGCATAGTGCATGGACTGCGCAGGGCTCATGCTGAGTTTGAAGTCCATGACCTCATGTTTCATGGTTTAGTCTTACTGCACACCTCAGCTAGGTGCATAACGACAAAGAGTTGCCCACCTAATGGGCAAATTTTTCAGTTTTCATACACAGTCTGTCTGCGAAATTTGGGGTGAAGTAATCGTGCTCTTCTCTCTCCTCTGCTGTACACAATTCATGGAAATGTCCTTAAACAAGTTTAAAGCTCAATATCGTCCATGTTCTGTAGGAAGGTCGGACTTTTAAGAAAAGTACTTAAAGTCAAAATGTTCAGTCCTTTCTCGACAACATAGCTGGAGCCTTTGGTGTCCTCGACACATCGATTGTTGCTGCTGCCAATGAAAGTGGAGTGGGCGCCAAAGATGTTGAACGCCTCCTCGGCTTTTCTCCATCTCAGAAGGACCTTTTGAGGTCTCTCTTTCAAGGCAAACTTGAGTCATCCCTGTCTTTTTCTGACCCTCCCCACAAAAATGGCCACGTGGATCCACAAACTTGCCCGGTGACGGTTCTATGATTAACGTTGAGGCGAGGAAAAATGAGTTGTACTCACTGTCTTGGCCACCAGTTGTACTTAAACACATCGCTCGACAGCAATTCAAGGTCTCTCTGAACATTTCCGAGAGACAGCGTTGCCACACGCCGAGGCATCACGAGTGAGACTGGGACAATGGGGCCTATTTGGCGTGGAAAGTGACGTCTCCTGAGGTGAATTCGTGGCAGCACTGAAGAGCTCCTTCGTAGTAAAAGCGAGGAAGATCTGTGAAAGACCTGAATTCCATTCGCTGGAAAAAGAACAAAGAAGAGAATCCGCTGACAGAACCAGATATGACCGGTCTCTCAGTCCGAATTGCACGTGCAAATTTGACCCAATGCTGGAGAACGATCAAATTAGCAAATTGGGCGAGCAGAGCAAATCATGCATATGTGAGCTTTGCTGCATTTCGCACTCTCTGTCTGTGCGTCGGTGGGACACTTATTGCTCTCGTTGCCGCTTCTCTCGTATGCTGCCTCCACAAGGACAAAGAGTCCGAATAGTACGCAGCCCGGAACGCGGCCTCGCCCTAGTACGTGCGCAACACGTTCTTGGCAAGCTCACACATGTTAAAGAGTTTGCAGCTCATGTTGGGATAGGTCGGTGAGGAAGGAGGAGTAGACGAAATCCTGATCTGCAATGCAGGCCCAGCCCGGCCAGGCCAAGCCAGGCCAGGCCCGGCCAGGCCCAGCTTTGGCAACGTACAAAACTTCAAGCTTGCTTCTCTGACTGGTTACGAAACGTCTCTCAGTCGATGCAACAAGTGGACGAGAGATTCGCGCACAGTTACTAAGGTCACCAACTTTGTACATTGGCCGTTCTTTGTGTGTGTCACTGGGTGTTGCTTTGGCACGCGCGAATGTGCGCAGTTCATGTTGGGCACTCTGCAGTTCTTGCACTCTGGCGCTGCTCACTGCCCATCAGTAGGCACGCAGATGAGATGATGACATAACTACGTGGGCATGGAGGTAATCAGCGTTACGTGATGCAGTTCATATATCATACGTATTATGTATGATGCCCGCCTAATAAAGGCCCGCCATCTCCTTGGTCTTGGCGGGGTCGTGCTGAGGAAGTGATTGCTGTAGTGGGCGAAATGAATTGCTGATGAATGCTCAAATAATGTCTCACATCAGTTCTATAAAGTCTCATACCGGTTCTCGCGTGTTCACAACCTCTGCATTCCACGACCTGTCTCACTTAACTTGCTGCTCACTTCTTTACCTTCATGAATGAACTTAACTCTAAAAAGCCAGTATCATTCACATGCACGAGCATCGTGTCCATCACAGGCTTCTTGTGGAAAGAGTTGCCACATTGTGAAAATAGACCAAAAGTCGGCTGGGTCAACATGTAGCCAAGTGCCAACGCCGCTCAACGTGCTGGCCCGACTCGCCTCCATGACGTTTGACGTCTTCGATCCTACATGAGTGAGCAAGAGAGCAGCAGGTGGCAACGACACCAACAAGTAGGCCAGCCTGGCACGACCTGGCACTGTCGGTCAGCCAACGTGAAGTCAGCCAACATCCTGCCACACAGCAACCTGGCAAAGCTACTTGTAGGAGACCCACAAGCACCTTGGTGTCTGGACGGCCTTTGACACCCCTGACCTGCTTGATCACCGGGCCATCATTGTTCATTGCATAGAGCACACTGGATGCGAGGACAGTAGTTAAAGGGAAGTGCAAGGGCAGAATTCTCAAGTGTCACTTCAACACAAAAAAAGGTCAGCTGCTGAGGTCTTGCCAGCATCCCCTAAATCACATGAGCATCAGTGGCTGCTGCTGAGGAGACACAAGAGGATTTGATGCTGACAGCAGCAAAGGCCAGACAGGACAGCCTTGGGAGAGACTGAAACCGAGAGTTACTTTTGGGAACGTGACCTTTGCTCTCTTGCAGGACTTGCAGTTAAACAGACTCTACACACTAGTTGAAGAAAGGAAATCTTTGCTGAGTCCACTTCAATCACGTTTAAAATATAAATCTTTGTTTGTCCTACGAGCTGTCTTCATCAGGCATTCCCGATGTGCATGAAGGCATTTTGACCCTTCTGTACACTCATCTATTTGCGAACATTGAGAACACCCGAGTGACAAATCGGTGCAATGTTACCCAGTCCAAGTCTCATATTTCATGGTTCCATGAAGTCAATCAACTTTTGCATTATTCTGCCTTGCATGTGTGATTTAGGACACATTTTCCATCCCGTAGAACACAGTGTTTACCCAAGTTTTAAGCAGTTTTGTGCAATATTGGTACAGCTTAGGCACTGTCATGACAGTTGTGTATGTTAAGGAGTATTGTGCCATGTTTGTGCAGTTTTCAGAGACATACTATGCAACATTTGTGCAGCTTTCAGAGACATACTATGCAACATTTGTGCAGCTTTCAGAGACATACTATGCAACATTTGTGCAGTTTTTGGAAGTACTATGCAATATACCGTACGTGCAATTTTCAGCGGGACTATGCAACAAGCGCAACTTGGCTTGCGCAAGCCAAGTTATTTCTATAAATGACAACAAGAAAAAAACCCTCCCAATCACGCATCTCAGTCTGTCTTATTGGAACTCGGTTGTCTGGCTACATGAAGTACAAGTGCCTTATGGACTGCTCGGTTGGACCAAGCGAAAGTTGGTCCAAGTCCTTCTTCAGTACTTGGACCGTGACGTTTGACGGAACAGTCACCAAACCTCACGTGAAGTGCGTAATTTCCATCCCAGCACAAGTTGTTGAGACACTGGCGGTCAACGCGTCCAAGTTCAGACACAGACGTGCAACTGCTGCATGTGCGGCAGCTTGACCAACGTCCTCGCGGCCTCCTTCGTCTCTCCGGCATGCAGCGCTGACTCCTTGAGTCCGTCGCACGCACAACGTCTTTTCCTCGTCGTTTCTGCTACGCACACGCCGTCCTTGGCACAGGTCTGGAAGCTGAGGAACGCAAGAAAAGCATGCGGTGTCTCTCTGCTGCACCGGTCAAACCTGCGTGTGCAGCAGCAAGAGCAACGTCATCGCGGCCTCCGGCGCCTGCTCCGCCAGTCGCGCTGACGTCGTGCTGACGCACAGCGAACTCGGCTACGCACAGACGGACGTGGGCGTAGGTCTGGAAGCCGAAGGACGAGAGAAAAATTGCAGCCTCTCTATTATTCGTTGTGGCGCAGTTTGCACGAATGGGAGGAAAGCTCAAAGCTGCGCGCAGGCAGCAATGGAGAATTTGCCAAAAAGACATGCGAATTTAGAGTTAGACCAGATTATTGACGACAGCTTTTCCGAGCTCGGAAGTTTGCGTGCATTTGCCAATATTTTCGCTCTTGCACAACAGGACGTGCAAATGCTTGCATAGCTCGACCCTATTGGGTTTTCTTTCCCCCTCTCCTAACAGAGTTCATTAATCTTTCTTCTTTTAGGGGAAAAAGTCGATAATGGGTGAGTGCCCCCAAAAGGACGATCTTGAGCAGCCTCCTTAGGAAAATATAGGGATGAGTCTTCCCCCTCCCCCCCTTGACGCCACGTATCAGAAAGGCTGAGCTGTTGTTATATAACCCAGTATGGAGAGACTTGTGTAAGCTCCTCGACTCTGACCTCGGTGAAGAGAGGAGGAAAAGGGGCGAAAGATGGGCTTGTTGACATCGCAGTTGCCCAGTCTGCTACGACTCGTCCGTCTACTTGATTCTAAATCCTTCCCTCGTCTCCGCTCGCCCGCTCCTCCGTGCACGCGCTCTCTGTCTTCGACGGCGGCCGCGGAGGCCGCGGCGGCGTGCCTGCCTGTCGGCCGGCCTGCGCGACTGCTCTCCCCTCCCGTCAGCGAGGGAGTAGCTGCTTGCTTGCGTGCGCACGTGCGTGATCCTGCAGCCGTCGGCAGTCATCCCGACGACGTTGACGGAGACGACCACGAAATCGCTCTCTGAGGCATCGGTGACCAACGACGACACGGACAGAGGTAAGAGTGCAATGTTGCAGATGGAAGAGCTTCAGGCCTTGCAAGGCTCATCTTCCATTCTCTGGGCTGAGCAGAGAGGCCTAGTGGAAAGGCCCAGTAGCTTTCCCGCCCAGTAGAAGGGCAGCAGCAGCAGCAGCGGCGGCGGCAACAACAACAACGGCCGAGATAGGAAATGCGACCTGACAGGAGACCCTTTCGCTCTCGAGGGAGCCGCGCCCTGATCAGGGACTTTTCACGGATCAGGCGATGCACATTTAGTTTTGAGTTCACCCGCACAGTTAGAGTTAGACAGTTAGCGAGTCGAGTCGGCTTTCTGGGGCAGGCACCCGCCGAGGATGGTCACGTTCGGCGAGGACGTCGCTCCAGGCCACAACGGTGTTCTTCTGTGTACGGGGTGTTGCGGATGGACATGCGCATAAGTCTGGCAAGGTCTGGTGGAATCAAAGAGAACAGTTCCTGTTGTGGCACCCTGTCCGTGCGAGTTACTGCAATGGATGTGCAGAGACCACAACAGGCGCAGGACTGCAAACGCTATCGATCGATCGATCGATCGATCTTTCCATCGATCGGTTTTCCAGAGCTTTGAGCTAATTGATACCTCCTGACTAGTTTGGGTAATCCCTCTGATGGATCTCCCTGCGGCAAAAACGTCGGGTGGGTCGTTCCGGCGGTCGCACTCTTTGTCGGCGGCGGCGTCCGTCTTGACGGAGGAGATAACCTCGTTGTTGCCGGAATTGTAGCCGTGGACTGGCTGCTGATCAGCACCTTTTCCACCTCGGGCAGCTGCTGCCCCAACCCCGACGAGTCCCCGTCCCTCGACCAGCTGTTGCTCCAGTCCCCGCCCACTCGTCCCAAGGCCGGAGGGCGTCAGCTGTTGTGCCACTCCCACCCTCACGCCCCCACGCATTCCGTGACCCAACCAGACAACATTGGTGGTGGCTTTCAAACTTCTCACATGTCATGTGATGAGCTACTCAATGACAATGCGCTTAGTTGCATTTTCATTGAAGATGTGACACGCCTTACGAAATAATATTGACCTTTCATACCGAGCAAATATTCTCCAGGGCTTTGCGTTCGTAGTACAGGGAACACCTGTATTTCTTTATTTCTTTGAAGAACAAATTTGCTATAAGTGGAATCATGTGCCGAGTAAAGCATGCATATTAAAAAATGAGCTAGTCCAGTACATTGGAAAGATGCCTACTATGTAGTCAGCATGTAGTCGATGTGTACGAAATATCGATTACGTGTAGTCAACGTACATAGACAGAGATATAGTAGAAGATGTATGTCATGTATATGCTACACGACGCGAAACAGAAGTGTACGTCCGTATGGGCAAGCAGCACTTCAAGTCCGACTTTTGAATTTTGCCACTCTAAGGATATATAGGGACTTCTTGAGACTGTACGGTCTGCTCACAGTAAATAAGATACGCAATAATTGACGGTAACAATTGGTACTTCTATTACGCAGTCTACGCGCGTAGGTTATGTGTACGAACTGTCTTAAGTCTGCTTGATGTAAGTAGGCATGTTAGATCTCTCTCTGACGTGGTCTGCGTGGACTGCTTCATGTACGTCACTTTCGCGGGGTAAAAAGTGGACTCAAGTCGGTCACTGAGAGACCAGATTGAGTCCATAGGTCGAGATTGCCCATTTTAATGCGAGCACACTCAAAGTCAATGGCTTTTTGAACGTTCTTAGTGTTTTCATTCAAAGAAGTCGGGGGGGGAAGGGGGACCCCTGATCCCCAGGGGGTCCCCACTGCCCCCCCCCCAAAAAAAGCCCACCCTCCCATAGCCCGGCGCTCTATATAAAACGATTCTAGTGATCGAATCAGGCCAATAATAGCTCAGCCTCTGAGATCCAGGGCTTCATTCTTCCCGACCAGCGATCTCGCACCCGAATAGGAAAGCCTGGCGTGCTTGTCCACCCGGCGGGAAGTGGGTCCTCCGGGGTCCTCCGGGGTCCTCCCGGGGTAGGAGCCTCCCAGAAGATTGGGGTAATTTTGCAGCGAAAAACATGACAATCAAAGCACTTTGGCCTTGGGGTTGCTGCTCTGCCTGAAAATGAGTAGTGAAAACTGTGTTGTGACGCACCCAAACTTGCGTCTCACCGTGACTTGAAGCGGAAAAATGTCTGAGCGAGCAGCCAATTTCCTCCCGCCATAAATGTGAGTGGTGATGCAAGTTCGCAAGCCGCCGCCAACTTTTGCTTTGTCCCGATTCTGCCGCTCGCTCAGACACGACTGAAGCGACCGCCTTCCTTTGTCTGGCCGAGGCAGAACCCGATGATTAGGTAGAAAATCTGTGCTCTTCCTCTCTGGTCGACGACAGCAGGAACAAACACGACGGCGCCTCCGACTGCGGAGAGAGACCCAATTCTTTTCTACCTGGTGCTCAAAATTATGGGTTGTGGCTGAGTCGACCTCCCTGTGTGTCTGTCCCGGACACCGTCAGCGTCCATGAGGCCGAATCGATCAAATATGGCAGCGCTTCCTCCCGTCCCGGGGACTGAAGGACTCAGCTCAAGGATGGGAAATCCAGACGTCAGCAGGAAGTTGCTCAAGATCCTCCCTGGCGAGTGAGGAGGCAAACAATCTTTTTGGCGTCGCAACCTTTGGGGATTTGCGACACTTCAGCATCGTGACTTTCATCTGCTCCAACGTACTTGGGTTCAGCGTTGCCAAGAAGTGAAGTTCTCCATCTCATCCTGGTTGAGCACAGCCCTCGCATGCTTTTTGCACGGTTCCTGCGCAACGAGCAACTTTGTCTTTCGCTGAAACCTCGTGCAATTTTGTAAAAAGACAAGACTCATCAGAGGTGCGTCGAGGTTTATCCACCATTCTTGATTTTGTTGGGCCAGACCAAGTTTTCTTTGTATTTGATTTGTTGCCAGGCTCCATTTGAAGCCATTGTAGTCAAATGAAATGAGGATCCAATCAGTTTTTGGGTTCCCCTCTCAAGGTTTTTAACATAAGGATGTTAGGTGAACATTTTGAATTAGCCCTGCTTAGTTACTTTCTAGATGCTAAAAACTGTAGTCAAATGGGATTGAAAGCAAAGTGTGCTTAGCTTTGCTGCCTTCCCAATCTACTATGTACTGAACTTAAACAATGAAACTTCGTTGTGAGAGGGGGGTTAAATGTTGGATTGGGAAACTTTTTGACTGCATTCTCACTATTGGGCAAACCTTAGATGCTAAAATTTCAGGCCTTAAGAGTTGTTGTTTTAGGACAACTCTCAATTTTTCTGCTGCGGCTGAGGTGGCAAGATCGAGATTTCACTGTACTAGGTCATGAATGGGCATGCTCGAAATAGCAGGACCAACACTGAACCAAGCTCGCTCTGCCTCAATGAATGTATTGTGACGTCAAGGCTCCATTTTATCGTATTGTCCGTTAAGTATGATAGATGTGTGTGACTGTAAAGAGAGGGTAATTCCAAGCAAGCAAAGTGAGGACGGGGTCAACAACTAATTTTGTCAAAGCTTGAAATGTTTCAAGCCACTCTTTATGCTACACTGTTATTTTGTGGACCGTCTGATCGCGGAGTTGGTGAAGACCCCACAGGAAAAAAAAGCAGAGTAGCTCGAGCGTGTGTGTGGTGGACGTGGTTAAAGCCGCCAAGTCCGCCTCTGAGGCCATCGCCACTGGGAAGGACACCTCCGGACGGGACGGCAGGGGCGGGAGCTACGTGTTCCTCACTTTTTCTCAAGTGATGGCAGGAAATGCAGTGACAAAGGTGATGGGAGGGACGAATCAGCACATCTGAAGCTCCTGCGTAAACAACTTGAGCGCCTGGCCAAATACAAAGAGTTGGGTGGAGACACCGTAGAAAAGAGACATTAAAATGATTTTATAGTCATCTGGCTGATATTTAGAATCCGGTAACAGTCATCACTCTTCCAGGTCCCGATGATTTTTCTTCACAAAATGAAGCATTTTTATCGCTAAAGTCATCAAACTCTGCTTACGCCTATCAAATTATCTGCGGAAAATCTAAATTGCCCTCAAGAAATTTGGATTCTTGTAGGTCATTTCAATTTTGAGGACAGTGACTTGTTTGAAACGCTATGTACTAAGGTACTCACTGCTTGTGTCCTCATATTTTAACTGCAAGAGGCATGCATCCCTACCCTGAAAGTACGTAGTTGAAGGTCGAAGGTCGCAAAGACTATTTGTTGTTACTCCTATGGGTTGTAAGGATGCATTCAAAGTCATTGAAACCTTGGGTCCCGAGGTGATGACGTTAACGCAACACTGCTTTGAATGATCCTGAGTCGTAGTAGCAAAGTTCGATTGATGAATATGTTTTGCTGCAAAGCTGCTTGGACATTGCAGAGGACTGCAAAAAAATCTTTTCTTTGCTCTTCGCTCCACCTTTGGTCTTGATTTCCTCTATTGTTGATGCTGCTGCAAAGCAACACCTTCTCCCTAAAGAGCATCGAGCACGAGCAAGTGAAGCATAGAGCAGCAATTTCTCCTGACCTACCTCTTCATTTATTTAAGACGTAACCAGTGATATAGAGAGTATATGGGGTAATAGATCGGGCAGTCAACAGCTGACATGCATCCAAATGCAGTTGTCGAGCGTTGGACAACAAATGAACAGTAGGAATTCAACTTCTTCATGTAGATCAATCTGTATATATATAAAAGGACAGACCTGTTCGTACCCTAGTGATGATGAGTGTTGAATTAGTATGTGATTGCTGAACTCTCGTTTCTCTCATTTGTTGTCCAACACTCGTCATTCATCATTACATGGGAGCACAGGTCAGCTGTTCAAAAAAGAAGGTGCGGCAGTATGAGGGGGAAGGCCGAATTGGCAGAGAAGTGTATCTATTACCCTAGATACTCTCTATATCACTGTACGTAACATGAGGATTTTTGTAACAAAAGTGCAAAAAACTTAGCTATTGTCTTTTTCACAACTGTTGTGATGAGCCTTTTGATCTTTTTGTATGTGTGATGACCACCCTTGCGGACTATGTTTCGTCTTCTTGTCAAGCCTGGGGAATTGGGTGGGATTGGCTGGAACATCAACATTAAGCAGCCCCTCCCTGACTTACCTAAGGACGTACATTTTGATGTTGATGTCTAAGCACAGGAAAATTACATTTGCTTGAACTTTCTGCAAACCTCATCCAGTTCGTGTTTAAAATCATCCTTGACTTGTGCCTAATGCTGAAAATGAACTCATGGATGTGGTGCACTGTTGTAGTGGAAAGTATAATAGAATGCATTCATTGCCTTGAAACTCAGGATGACAAGCATCATCTTGAAGTGCTGCATCGCCAGCACCTGCCTGAACTTCCAGGTAGTCCTTGATCCTTGATCAGTGACACTGCCAATATCATTGGAAGCAAGTGCTGGTGCTTACACCAATTGCTGTAAATAGAATTAATGCCTGACATGTCTGTTCCAGATAAACTGAATTTATCATGCTGATAAGCGCAGGCTGCACATGAAAGTATGAGTGCAGTGCCTAATAGCTGGACATTTTCCACAAATTACCAAACACTTGTTGCTGCTGCAGAGAAATCTGTTTTTCTTGAGAAAATATGACTTCTCATCAATCATGCTAGGATCTGATGAAATGTAGTCATGATCAGTTATCTTGGCAGGCACAGCCTTGCTGTTGCCTTTCCTCTGGACCTTCACCATTTTGAACCCATCTTCCGCTTCTTCAATGCTGTAGTCTTCAGTTGAGGTCAGATGGCAGGTAAAGAAGTCTTGTTGCAGCTGAGATAGCCCAATGTCAGTTTTCACAAGCAACCCCATTCTTTGACACTTGCAGTCACTTAAGATGAGGCCATTGGCAAAATGATCAATCATGTAGTTTTGTTTTAATGTTCATTTTATGACACCTGCTGTGAAACAAAAAAAAGATCGGATGACTTAAGGAGAAGAAATAATAAAAATATACATTGTGATTTTCACTTAAGTTTGACTTCTTTGCATTGAAAATGTGCACCCCATCAAATGGACAGACATATGGATAGCAGAGACAAAAGAATCGTCTTTTTTACTTTGCTTCACCTCTTTTTGATGCGAAAATGTTGATTTGTAAAAAGGAAAGGCCAAGTTTAATTAGGCACTGTGGTGTCTCTCAATATGAAGATTGTGGGGCAGGCATGCAAGTGTTGACCAAGAGGCCCACGTAAGGAATGGAGCCTAAAGTCCATCTGCACCATAGTCAGCCATCAAGTGCAGCCACTGATTTGCACTTTTGTCATAAGATCCCTTCAAGAAAAACGAGAGAGGAACCAAGAATATATTGAAGGAAGTACTTCATATCTAGTACTTGTCCAACTTACTGATTCTATCCATAAACACCTCTCGGTTTGTGATGCAACAAAGGCTCCTGATGTTCTCATATAGCCTTTGATGCGGCCTTTCCAGTTGCAAAAAGATAAATCTGTTATTCTGCTTACTACTAGTACAAGCAATTTGTGAAAGATCCTGCCACTTCCATTGATACATCCCACATATAGTGTATGGCAATGGCAAATTAAACAATGGACTCCTACACCTTTTTTCAATTTGCCACTTGCATAAAACATGGAATGCTTCAGCGCTGATCACTGATTTCCAGATGTTACTGAAGGACTTTGACGTGTCTGTGAGAACAACCCTGACTTTTTGGACTGTACCTGGTGCCAGCTGTTGCAGTATCTGCGAGGCTGCAGAAAACACAGTAGAGTTTTCAGTCTCAATGAGGCATTGGAAAACAGGACTTCCTTCACCACAACAGTATGAATAAGAGTCATTCTTAGAGGATACAGTCCTGGCCATAAGTAATTGTGTCGGGCATGACGGCACCTCCTACACGGTACTGAAACATGTTGAAGTAGAATTTTGATGTGGAATGTGTAGCCGTGATACTGGGACACAATGTTGAGTACACAGGGTCAATGTTGAGGCTGCCCAGTTTGGAGCTAGAATGCTCAAAAGGAGGCCACCTGGAGGGGGGGGGCCATGCCAAGCAGAACACAAATGTGCCTTTTTGAAGGGGTAAAAGGGGTTGAAATCAGCTGAAATTTTCATGGAACAATCCAGACCCAAAGGCAGACATTTTCCAGGGGGATTCATCCCCCAGGCCCTCCGGCACCGTGAGCAAGCATGCAAAAACCCCATGTCCAGGTCAAGAGGTTGTTAGGTTCGGTGAAGCAGCAAAAAGAGAGCAACAGGGTGACAACTTGACAGGCAAACAAAACTCATCGACAACAGTTGGGAAATCTCGTGCCTATGATCTCGGAACAGCCAAGATCTCACATCTGTGTGATCAGGTCACCAAGCGGCAACAAGGTGAGATCGTAGGCACTAATCTACATTTTTCCTTAAAAAACATTTTTTGCAAACAAACTCATTTTCGACCAAAATGGCTCCAAATCAACTAGTTAATAAAAAAAAGTCGGTCAAGGACGACTTGGGCTTGAAGTCTCTCGCCGCGGTCCACGTGCAGCAATTGACACCTTTGCAGAGGCCAAAGAGGCTGAAGATGACTCAGTCATTGTTGAACGAGCTCAAGCTGTGCCCCACGCCCCCATGGGGCATGGTCCAGATGGAGATGGCCGTGGAGCTGGTCAACTTGGGGAGCTCAAATTTGGTTTGGTGAGTGTCAGAGGTCAGCTCTCTGTGGCTATTTCCACGTCCACTGCAATAGAAGTGTGGTTTTCACCTCATCTATGATAGCAGATGTCCGTGACTGCTACGACATCGACTACAGTGACGCAGCTGTGTACACACATCTAACTAGAATGATGACTGTGGCACGCGAGAAGAGACGTGCTTTTTGGGTGTTGTTGGCGCTGAACACGCTCTAAGGGGCATCCGTGTCATACGGCACAACGAGGAACTGCGACGACGACGACTCCAACGTCGACGCGTCATAGTACGTGTGTCGCGAGTCAGTCAGATACAATTTTTTTTCCTCTGCACAACCAGTTTTAGACAGTTCCCTGCGCATTTCTTATTTTGGGGGCTGGGTTTTATGCATGGATTGATGCAGGCACATCCAACAACAAGAATCCGGTCCCCTGTTTTTGTTCGTTGCCGGAATGCATTAATGTGCCGAGCGTGTGGACAACAGCACCATGTGCACAATTCATCCTTGCCCGGACAAAAGTGTTGTCATCATGTACTGCCTCGCCAAGATCATCACGCCCGACCACTGCCGAGCTGACTTTTTGCCCTTTTTCTGCGTTGCTGTTACTCCTGACCTCTCTCACGGTCAAGATGCCCGTGGCGTCATTTCTTGCCTTCCCTTGTTGTAATGAAAATATCAGCTGAATAGCGAAAAAACGAACTTGCTGAATATTGGAATGGAAACAAACCAAGTTTCCTGGTCGGTATTTATTATCCGATATTTATTACCTTGAGTCATTGTTTCACGACTAGCACAACAACAACAGCAGCAGCGACAGCACCAAGGAGAAGACGAAACGTTAGTAGTCAAAGCATTCTCCAGAGAGATTTAAAAGCCATTAGAGCAAAATAATTCGGCTGCAGCTCATTTATTCTACTCTCAGTGGATTCCTTGACGTAATCAGTTGGTGAAAAGAGAATGAATTCAGCGGTCTTTTGACGTAACAATTTGGTTAGTCTCACTCAAAGGGTTAGTTTGAATTGTCTAGAGCAAAGCTGTGCGTTTCTGTTGTTGTTTTTTTGTCCAACTATTTGCTCGGCCAGGCTGAATCAGTACAAATGCCCCCCCTCACCCCCCTCAAGTGCAAAAACAATAAAGTTGCCAGCTGATTCGCACAAAAGCTTCTCGTTGTGCGCATCTTGAGTGAGAGGCAAGGCTCTGACGTCGCCTCCTTCTCGTCCAGGCCCACCGAGGAGCGCTGGAGAAACAACAAATTACGTAATGACGTCCGCGTGTAAAAGGGTTGTTTTGCTGCTCCCAACGCATCAGTCCACGACTACGACTCGGAGAGATCGGACCAGACTCACTCCAGTCTCTTTTTCTCCTCTTAATATAACACTGCAGTGAAAAGGGTGAGTAGGATTAAACATAAACAGATAAATAATAGAATTAGAACAGCTGGCTTTGTAGCCTTCATTTTGGCAAGCTGCCTGCTTGAGTGCACGAGCAAAGTGAATGCGAGCAATCGTGCAACTTTGCTTCTCCGCTGCCTTGCATTTGTTGTTTGTGCGTGTTTGTTCAATATATTCTTGGTATGGACTCAGAAGGTGAGAGTTCAGTGGGTAAGGGGGGGGGACGGCGAGGAAAGGGGGTTCGCCCCTTTCAACATGTATGGGAGGTAAGAAGAGAAGTCTTAATGCAACTGAACAAGAATCAACTCTTCTCCGCATACATTGGTGTACTCAAGTACTCGTTCATGTCCTTGAAGTTTATCACCTGTCTTCTTTCTTCTTTTCGTTTTTAGATTTGCCTCTGACAGCAGCAACGGCTGTAGCATGTCCGCTGTGACCACGTGTGCGTCGCAACAGCCAGAGGCCGCTGCCGTCGCAGTCTCCTACAAGCCCGAGTTGACGCACTCAACTTCGATGATGGATGCGAGGACCGTCGCCGCGGCCAAGTCCGCGTGCTCCGCCAGCGACGTGCCCGTCAATATCCCCGGCACCGCAGCCGCAGCCGCTGCTAAGGAGGCTGCCACCGCGGCCAAAGCCGCTGCGGCCAAAGCCGCTGCGGCCAATCCCCGCCGTCGCTACTCCAGCTGGACGAGGGCTCGCCGCGCCGAGTTCCGCCGCCGCCGGGCCGAGAGCGCGGTCGAGAGCGCTGTCACCGGCGTCAGAGGACCTCGCGAAGGTGGCCAGGAGACCACCGTTGAAGGAGAGACGCACATTTGCTTCGCGCAGGACGGCTCCTGGTTCCAGGTGTGTACACATTTACCATTGGGGCCCGGCGGCTGGAGAACACGAGGCCGCCGCCCACGAGGCCGCTGCCTACGAGGCCGCCGCCCATGAGGCCGCAGCCTACGAGGCCGAAGCCCACGTGGCCGAAGCCCGCGTGTGCATAACAACCCGATGCGCAGTATTCCAGGCACTATGCTGCTCGCAAAGTTGAGGCCGTCCTATTCGACGCTGACCTTTGCCACCCATTTTCTGCTAACCGTATTGATGTGATCGAGTCGAGCAAACTTGATCTGAACCTACACATGTGCATTTTGAGTCAGCCCAGCACGGTGCGAATGACATCAAATTGTACGCTAGAGCGTTCTTGGTCCACCAGAGTGACGAGCGTGCCTGTGTACGACAACGACCTTAGCCAGTGCCAGGCGTGCGGCGTCGGGCTCTCGGCGTGCTACGCGAAGGACAGCTGTAGAATCCGGTAGACGTAGTACGGTAGACGTTCATAGGACTATGTAGCAAGTTCAGCTACGCAGCAGGGTGGAAAGCAAGCGACGATAGTATGTACATATGTACCGATTTTTCAGGGCAACATCAATCCTCCCCACCACTGCGTCTTCAAGATCCATGGTAAGAGGCTGCCTCGAGGCAACGGCGACGTCACCTTCGGCTCCTCCAGCGATAGTGCCGGCCTCATCTTGCGCTCCAGCGAGAGCAGCAGCAGTAGCAGTAGCAGCGACACCACGGACAGCAATGTCGTGAACAACAGCGGCGGTGGCGGCGGCAGCAGCAGCAGCGCGTACAACGGACGGGGTTCTCCTTGCAACTCCCTGGACTCTGACCTGGTCTCTTCCGCCATGGCCAGGCTCGACCTCGACGACGAGGACGAGGTGGACGAGGGAGTCTGCTGGGACGAGGACTCCGAGGACACTGAAGACGAGTTCTACGCCGTCTGCGTGGCTGATCTGGAGACGGGCCTGGTGTACAGGCTCGATCGAGTCCGAGCGTGGCGCTCGGCGCCCGGAGTGCACCCGCGCTCTTGCCGACTCAGGTCGCGACAGCTGCGCTTCGATTCAGATCAGTGCTATCGCGGCGCCAGGGCCGACGGCGTCCTCATGCGCCAACTTGGGCCCTCATTCGTCGACAAAGGACTCAAGGTCTACCGGGGCAGGGTGGCATTTCGATACCAGGACCAGTTGTGCTACCCGGTCACCGTGGACGGATCCCAGTGGTGTCTCTAAATCATGTATAGAACTTGGATAATGTAAAATATCAAAGAAACTCTCTTTTGCCTAGTGACGTGCGTGTCCGTGCTCAACGAATCTCCTCCAAGACTGCCTCAGTGACTTGGACCAAACTTGGCACCTTGTAGGCAAGCGTTGGGGTTCACCTTATGCCCAACCCCCCGGAACGGTACAGCCTACACCCAGTCCTGGTAGTGGCTACCATACACCCAATCCTAGTAAGAGCTATCTTGCACCCAACCTTAGTTGGGTTCACCTCACTTCCAACCCAAGTGGGCGCTACCCTACATCCAACCCTTGTAGGGGCCACCCACACTTCTCTAATAACCTCCAAAGTATAGAGGGAAATGACAATTCTCCTTGGGACTCAGCGGGGAGGGGTAGGGGATTGACCCCCAACCCCAAGATGATCCGTACAGGAAACGGGCGCGGGTCTAATGTATGCACAATGGGTAAAACGAAAAAAATGCTTATCAGGTGTTTGTTCATTTTATGATTGAATCAATAATTGTTGTTGTCGTTTGTATTCCTCATTTTTCTTCCCTCTGTAGCAAACAATTCTTTCTATGAGCAGGGAATATGCACGTGTGTCTCATACATTACGCATGCCCTGTGATGTCTGTCACACTGCAGGGCACATCGGAAAGTACCCGAGATGGAAAGAGGAAAGTACCTTTCGAAAGATGCAGACACTGTACTGAAGTCACTGAAGTCATTGTCACATCGTCGAAAGTTTGTCAAGCCAACTTACACATGTAATGTACATGTACTGTAGTACAGGCTGTACGCTTTACAATGATTGAAGTTTATCTTTTTCTTTGTCGAAACTGTCACTTTGGGTCTCGAATGCGGCCCCAACAGGTACCAGACCGTCCTCTGCAGGTGCAACAGCGCGACGGCGGACTTCCTCGAGGTGATTGCACGTCCCGTGCTGGCCTCCGTCGCAGTGCTGTCCTGTACCTACTGTCAACTTCTGTACTATGCAAGTAGAATCCCTCTGTACTTGTGCGGAATGATCAACGACAACAGTGAGGAATAAAGTTACTAAAGGGTGATCTGACATTGGTTGAGTGCATCACTTTGCTTCAGTCACTGACGTGCGAAGGTCTCAAGTATTGTGTGCGCTCCGAAGAGCTGAGCCTTTTCACTCATCTTGGCCTTGCTGGCAGCAACCTTCTGGCAGTTTCTCTCACGAAGGCCAAGTCTGATCAAGGCCACAAGTGCTGCTTGCAAAGTCTTCCATCCTCGCTTCGAGTCCGTCTGGCTGGTTTCGTTGTGGCGTTGGCAGCTGACGACGTCGGAAGGGTCAAAACTGCCATTTCCATCTGTATTTGGGTCAAGTGTGGTGAATACAGGAACTGCTTTGGCTATCGCATTGTGTTGACAAATGTGCAACCCACCAATTGGCTCCGAAGTGCCAAGGATCAGTTGAACTCGTCCAGGGGAAATGGTTAAGGAGGCTCAGTGCTTCTATGGGTAACACGGTATATTCTCCTTTTCTTCGTTATTTATGCATGATTGTACAAAGATGTATGATTATGCAGGGTGTGCAACAACAGAAAAAGCACTCAGAAATCCTGGTACAGTGACTGTCATGAGTTGATGCGCTATTCGTGGTATTCCCACATTCCACCAAAGGTGGAAGCCTTTGCGCTGGTGGCCACCCTGTACGTCATAGGCACAGCACCACTCTGTTAAGTGCTGCTACGGCTCCCAACAAATTTGGCAGGCGGCCTCCATCCTGTATTGTGGCGTCCTCGACGAGGCCACCCGACTCAGCAACTGAATAAAGCTGAATTTTGCGTCCTTTTCCACTTGCTTGGACGAAATTGCAAACTGATTCGCCTGACTAGGGCTGTTTGCAAAGCTGCCCGACTCCGCTGTCGGGTGCTGAAAGGTCGTTTTGCACATGCAATAATAGGAGAGCAAAAAAGGCCTCTGCCTCAACTTACCTTCTCAAGAAAGTATGAGGAAAGTGACATCATGAGCAACTTTTTGTTATTCTTGTCGTCGCTGACGCGTAGAAACACCAGATCTGACTGCTACGTAGTCAGAAAGAGCTGCAGCAAGTGACTTTCCAAGGTCTTTGCGTCGGTGGCCAAGAAATGGAAAAAAGGTCAGTGTCACTTTGGAGAGAGACAAAATTTTCCACCCCTCCCAGCAGTTTTAAAAGTATCAATGACGCAGAAGTTTAAAGATTGATCTCGTGAGCAACGAATACAGGGGACACTGTTGAACCCAAATCTGCAGATGACGCATTTTTCATACTGAACAATCGTGGCTGCAGAGCAGCCAGTTGGAATCTCACAGGTATCTGCAATGCAGACTCCTCTGTAGCTTTAGGTTTACTTGTTGTTGGCGAGTACTTGACTGACCATGGTTGATCCATCAGATAATTTGTTAAGCCTCTGCCTTTTGGCACCAGCTGCCTTGACTAGAAATTAGGAAGAAGCTGTGACTCTGGCAATGAGCTAGTGAAGTCGATACTTGTCTGCAACAGTTAACTTTCATTGCTCAATGTCTGGATTTGAGGATTCTTTCCTATATACAGTTAACTTCCCGTTACGTTGAGCCTGTCGTAATAGTAAGGAGATAATTTGTGATATTGACAACAGCTCAGCCTCAGTTTCATGGTCTTCCTCAGCTATGAGATTCACTTCAGGTCTGTCAGCTCCTTTATTCTAACTTTTACCTGACCAAAAAGTAATTCCATTAGCAGCAAAATTGGCCTGAAATGGAGACTTTACTGTATGCTTACAATGTCCATCACACAGATTTTGCCTTGGCGAAAGCTGCCCTCTGCTGGATGTGATCCAACGTTCTCCTGAGAACAGACTAGATTGAGGCCAGTCACAGGAATACGTATCGTTTTTCGCACGTTTTCACGAAACCTTTCCATATTTGCTACTGCGTGGGCAATGCGTAGGCCTGCGGATCCCCCGGAAACTTGTACGCACACGAGGTGATGACAAATATGATGTATACACAGTGCAAAGTCAATAGAATTACTCTGGGTCAAGACGAGGACAGTTCTTTATTGGTGATGCAAGAGAGTCAAAGTTACTCCGAAGCATTGGTTCTCACAATTGCGCAGAAGTGACATACACAAATTCATCAAGGACGGACGGCAGTTTAACAATGGTGCAAACAAACAAGGGATAGAATCTCTATCATTTCTTTGGGCGACGGAAAATTTGAACTTATTATTTACTACACGACCCTGTTATTACATGGCTTGGTTGTTCTAATCGCCGTCAACCTCGGCGTCGTTGCGGTTATCGACGTCGACCCTGGCGTGGTAGTAGTCCTCGGCGCCGTCGCTTTGGTATTTGCTGTCGCTCTCGGTCCTTGGCTCCCTGACCGGCGCGAAGTAGGGGTGCCCCATTGCCTCATAGGCGCTGAGTCGCTCCCGGTGGTCGTAGCGGACCAGGTTGTCCACCAGGTCGAGCGCGTCCATGGACACAAGTTCCAGATACTTCAAGTTGATGAACTGGGTCCAGTCCTTCTTGGGGCTGCCTTTGCCCAGCTCTACCTTGACGGCGTCAGGGACTTTGAGCTCGTACTTGTCCGCGTACTCGTAGAGGTCGTCATTGCCCAGCACCTTGATGATTTCCTGCAGCACTTCGCCATCATCTTCTCCGTCAAAGAATGGGGTCTTGTGGAAGATGATGCCGGCCAGGACGCAGCCCAGCGACCATAAGTCCAAGGAGTAGTCATACGTTCCGTATCCGAGCAGGAGCTCGGGCCCCTTGTATTGCCTGGTTGCCACGTGGACACTGTACACCTCATTTGGGTAGTAGAACTCACCCAGACCCCAGTCGATGAGCCGTATGGTCCGGTTCTTGTCGTGGTCGATCATGATGTTGTTCGGCTTCACGTCTCGGTGCATGATGCCTCGGGAGTGAGCGTAGTCAAGCGTCCTCAGCATCTCGAACATGTAATATCGTACGTCGTAGTCCGTGACGACTCGACGCAAGTCGGGCCAAAAGGTGCTATTAACGAACTCAAACACAAAGGCGGTGTAGTTGGTCTTGGGACTCTCGATCACGTCCATTAGCTCAACGATGTTGGGTCCGCCTTTGAGGATATTCATGATATGCAACTCTCGCTTGATTCTGCTCCTATGGATGGAATGGAGCAGCTTGACCACGCAGACCTCGTCGGTATCTCGCTTATTGGACACGAAGGCCTCCCCGTAGTGGCCCCCGCCGAGGGACTGTCCTAGGAGGTAGTTGGTGCCGTTGCCCAGGTGGATCTCGTAGGCGCTGTAGTTCCAGTACTCGGGGGGCTTCTTCTCGACGACATTGGCGTAGACCCTGGAAACAAAGATGGACGTGACATCACTGCCTGCCGAATCTTCGTTGGAGGTCTCATTGGTCTTGGCCGCCTCTGCCTCCGCCTCCGAGTTCGCGACGTTAGACCACTCCAACGGGCTGCTCCCCGCGTGCTCTGCACCGTGGTCCTCATGGATTCCCGGTCCTACCTCGCGCAAATATAGGAGTATTTGCACAACGAGGAAGGCACACAGGAGTTTAGAAAGGACCAGAGAAGCTGGAAAAGAGCTTTCAGTTCAGTCTCTGCTTCATGAAGTTATGCATACATGAACACTGCTGTTGGTGCATTCTCACTGTCGCAAATCATTGCCGCAACTTGGCATCGCAGTCGCTTGAGCAATTCCAGAAGTTGTGTGGATCCATCTCAACAATGCAGTTGCACAGCAAATTGCAATGCATCTTGGTAGCTCAGTTACTCAGTGGCAGAGCAGGTTGCATGAACACGACTTAGTTATAGCAAAGTTGCAGCCATCCTGTGGAGTTTTCATGGATGCAACTTTGCGTCTCGATTGCACGCTTGTTCAAGTAGTAAGGAAGCAATAGTGTATCTCAGTTGTATGGATGCAACTGGAACACTTCGGTTGCTCAACTCTTTTGTACCTTTCCAGGTCCTTGGCCGCAGCATGAAGCATCCGCTGGTAATCCTGCACGGGATGAGGGTGCATCGAGGGTAAACGACAGAACAAACATGATTAAATACGTTTTTAATCACAGTTTTACCTGAGAAAGCTGTTGAATATGTCGTTATCCTTTATTTCTTTAACTTGGTGAATGAATATAATTTTTTTCGCCGACTTCTGCAACATTCGGTTCACCCTCGGGAATAGATGTCAAATTTTGTGCCTTCAGCGGCATCTTGCTTCTGTGACAACTGGATCCTCACTCACTCTTCAATATAAGTTTGTTCAATATATTATGGTGATAGAGATGGCAAAATCATGTTTCGAATATATCATGCATTAGGCTACTACGGAAAACTAAAAAGCTCCTCAAAAGCTAAACTGATATGCGCTTTCGCTTCAGCACCACTCATTTTCCGATAATACGGGGTCAAAGTTATGTACTGCAACAGATACAACTTTGATTGTATTGTGAGCAAACGAGTCGTCCTGGAGCAAAAGTTCGTGTAAATTTAGTTTTAGAGGAGCTTCTTAGCTTTCCATAGAGGGGTGAACCACGTCTGTTACTCAATCCAGTCAAAAGTTATGTCTGAAAAAAGAAGTGTCCACCGTACTGAATAAAACTTTGAGAGAGTTCAAGTAAAATGCGGAAAGAAAGATTATCTTTCTATTCTTATCTACAGAAGTGGCCCACGCAACATTCGTAAAGAGATTCTCCTGGATCTTGTTGCACTCGCCGGCGTCCTTGATGTCCAAGTGAGATCTGCTGTTCGAAATGTCGTCGTTGAGGTGTCGTTTTTTGGCACTGGGGACCTCGCACCATTCTGCCCATCAATCAAGTCGTGCCTCAACATCTGCACCGCAGCTGATGCATCGAGGAATCTTTTAAGCTTAGAACACTTAAAAGGTCCAACATCTGTGCATGAAAACTCAGTTACAGAAAGACCATCCTTCTCCATGTCATTCCGCTAATTTCCTTGTATGAATGCATCAGTCGAACTCGCAAGGTGAGCTGGATTCTTCCAGCCGCAATGGGCCTATCTAAGAGGCCAACACAAGGCCTACACAAAAAGTGGAAAAGACCTCACTTGATCCGACCCTGTCAAAAAGCAGGCCCTCCTCCTTTGTCTCTTTGAGAACTTGCATTTCCAAATTTGATTCGATTTCTTTCCCTCCATTCAATTTGAGCCGTGCCAGAAAAGCGTTGATTTCGGTTCGAGTCGGGTTTGCCCCAGTCGACCCAACTATGATCGACTCATTCATGGCTGACACATATGCCTATTCTTCACTTTCTCGAACAAAACAACCGCGTCAAGTAATACTATTAACTGTTCTTAGAACGTTAGGTCAGCTGGAGTTAGGTAGAGATACTTGAAAACGGTTTCGAGTTCGAAACGAGTCAACAGTGCCGAGTATCGAGTAGTTTGCGAGTAGCTCAGTCACGGCAAAGTAGCGACCAAGTGGGCCCAGACGAGGCTCCGTCGTCGTGACCAGTCACGGCAATAGGTAGAAGAGCCTTCTAGAAGAGCCTGGCGTCGAAGTTGCTGCTGGGATGCAGGGTGTTACAGTGTGACCGGACTGTGACCACGAGCAGGGCAGTGCACTGCAGCAGCAGCTCCGAGCTACAGAGGACATTAGCTGTGCTGGCTCATATCTACATGTATCTTATCCCTTCTTTCTCTCTGCCTGCGAGCTTGGTGTGGCTGGTTTGCCACATCGACTTGTTGGCGAGTAGGAGAAGTCTGCTCCAAACTACTCGAAACCCGTCAGTATCAGGCTATAATTTTTCAGATGGCCAACATTTTCAAGAGGAAACACCATGTTGAGGAGTCAGCCCTTGATTGAGAATGCCTTTGCAGCCAAATATCGTACAGACTCCAGGAAGAAGAAACAGTTGGACTGGAAAGTTATCACCATGATAGCTAAGGATTTGCGCCCCGGGTCAATAGAAGGGGATCATGGATTTTGAGATTTAGTCTCTGCCCTTGATCAGAAGTATGCACTTCCATCTCGAAAGGACTTATCGACGGTTCTCCCCCGCCCCCCCTCTCCCCTGTACGAAGAAACAGAAATAATGTGCAAGATGAACTGAAACCAGTCTGAGCTGGAAAGAGCCTTTGAGCATATGGACATCACATGGACCTGGACATCATTTTGCTTGCTTTGCTCACCCGTTAAATCTGGTGGTCATCAGAGCAATGACGACGAATGACACTCTCAAGATAGCCAGGTCAAGAGTGTCAAGCATCATTGGTACACTGGTACCAAAGAGGAGCTCCAGTGTCAAGAAAGAGATCGACAACTATCGGAAACTCCTGCAGCTCCCTGTCAAGACGCTTTTGCAATCATACCCAACACAGTGGAACAGTGTTTACACGATGTTCGATAGGGTCCTTCAACTTCAAGAGCCACTGTCAATCTATTTTCACCGTGGAAGCAGCAAGGTTACCTAGATGACAGAGGAGTGGAGATTTCTGAAGGAGGCCACTGAAATCCTGAGGCCCTTCTATGGAATGAGAATAGAAGTAGGTGGAGAGAAGTTTATTGGTTCATCCATGGCTATCCCCTGCCTCAAGGGAATGCAACATGTTGTCCAGAAGGAACTGGACCTGCAAGTACGATATTCTGACCCCCAGTGTCCTGCTCATCAACTTCTCTCTGGTCTAAGAGACAAACTTCATTAACATTTGGGCGACATTGAGGACTGAGAACAAGAAAGGGGATCCTTCAAGGAGAACTGGAAGAAAGGGTTTTGAACAGCTGCCCAAGTAACAGCCACCAACAAGAAAATGTTCTGCCGAAAGCAACAGGCTCATGTCGATCATTACTTGGCCTTGGGAATGTATTTGGCTCTGACAGGAGACAATCCAGACCCTGATGCCATCAAAGTTGAGGCAGTAGGAGACAATGCCTGGCTGCACCAAATGAGTCCCGCACTTCCTCTCAAATTGTGCGGTGGGGTGAAGAAGGAAAGGGAAATATCCTGAAGTATTCACTTTAGCTAAGAAGCACCTTTTTTATCCCAGCCATATCTGTCCCTAGTCACCGAGTGTTTTGGGGCAGCAGGTAATATCCTAACACAGAAGGGATCCCATCTTGATCTCTTCTCTGCTAGGAAACCGAAAACATCCATGAATATGCTCATCTGCCTTCACGGCAATCTCCCCATGTAGAGCATGTTTCACATTATTAAGAAAGTCTTCAATGAACACAGTCTTATCTGTGGTGGTACAATGACTGGCTAAAAGTAACAGTATGGCCTTGTGGATCGTGAGTGCGTAAGGAGTTTATGACTATTCCTTGCGTGGCAACTTCGCTATGGGAACTCTTACTAGCTTGGAGAGGGGGAAAGAGAGGCTTCCCATTTTGGGTCTCGCCGTCAGTACCCGAAAAAGTAGTGATCTGAACCCAAAACTGTATCCATACAGCAATCTCTACCCGGGGCCCACCCCTCGAAGCCATCCATGGCCAGAGCAGGGGTCAGTTGGAGTGGACAGTGAGCCGGGCAAACCCGGCGAGCTGAAGCTCGGCTCGATCCCGACGACTGATGGCTCGGTTGCATCACTGGAGCAGCAAGCAGGGGAGAAGAGGAGAGCGCCAAAGGAGCTCCCTGAACCGGTGTGCAGTCATCGTGGAGAGAATCAGCCAGTTTCAAAAGGCAATACAAAATGGATCCGGATCAGGGTTGCCAGTGTGTCTGTTTTCCGGACAATTTTCAAAAAAGTGTCCTTTTTCAAAACTTAAAAACTGGAAAAATTAGCAAGTGTCCGATATTTGAAATGTGTCCGATTGTGTCCGTATTTGAAAATGTTTTTGTCCTTTTCTCCCTTAAAGCACCTGCCAACCCTGATCCGTGTGCAGCTCGCCTAAACGACACGGAGTGCACGATCAGTGTGGAGAGCGTGGTCAGCGTGAAATGCGTGGCCTAGGAGTTAGACGCAGAAATAGCGATTTATAGAAGTCTCCCGAGCAATCCCAGCTTCAGCTAGTGCGGCAATACAATTTTGACGGCCCAGACCTCAAAACATGGTATTTTTCCATCATATTTGACTCGTACACCGTAGATAGCGCAGAGAAAGTGATAATAACATTGGTCTGGCTGGCCTAGAAAGTATGCAAGATATTTAACATAGCATTTTTTGTTTACTCACCTGTTTTGTTCACTGCGAGCGTTCGGTCAAATGATGCTTTACCGCATTCTTGAGTGAAAAGCGGTTGTAAAGTACTTTACCGCACGCTACAGAACTGCAGAAGCCACAGAAATTAAATGTTTGGGGCAACCCAAATAGGGGAAACATCGTGCGGACAAACATTGAGCTTTCTGCCGCCGCTCCATAGAGCCGGGATGGAGCCAACGAAGAGAAACAAATCGGCAAGTGCTACTACAGCGATGACACCAGGAACGATGTCAGCATCAACAGCAGTGACGCCAGCTTCAATGCCAACAATAAGGTCAGTGTCAAGAGCAATGAGCACTTGGTCAATCTACACTAGACTAAACAACAACCATCAACAACACTATGGAGAACGGTTGCAGAAATGGTCACGCATACAGCTTATGCTCAAGCAATATGAGGTGGGCTACGAGCGGAAGGTGGCAAAGACATTCACTCCGGAGCAAGTTATCCTTGGGCTACAAGTGAAGAAGACAACACTAGAATGGATATTGCGGAAATGTGCCGTTGCTCTTGCTGATCATGGAGGGCTATGCTGCCATGAATTGCGAAGCTTGAAGGATGTAACGGAAGACCATGATGGAATGTGAGTAAACTATGAGCATGCCAAGCAAAAGGGAGAGGTCAAGAGGAACCAATTCCTTGTCCCTTTCAATCACAATGACCCATCACACTGCTTTGGGACAAGAGTTTTGTTTACCTGTCAAGTTGTCACCCCATCACTCTGTTTTGGCTGCTTCACGGAACATAGCAGCCTCTCAACCCGGACACGGGGTTTTTTCATGCCTGTGCATTTCGCCAGAGGACCCGGGGGATGCAACAATGTGGAAATGATTGGCCTGGAGGCTGGGATTGTCCCATGAAAAT
>JAAUXU010017473.1_pt1 | contig 28651 bp, 13 predicted proteins | sample 7278151 | NCBI WGS metagenome assembly JAAUXU01 (sample SAMN14350113, study PRJNA611818) | marine sediment metagenome | isolation source: surface marine sediment (1.8m) | place: French Polynesia: Moorea | collected 2018-08
CAGACGGACAGACGGACAGACGGACAGACGGACAGACGGACAGACGGACAGACGGACAGACGGACAGACGGACAGACGGACAGACGGACAGACGGACAGACGGACACAAAGACACAAAGACAGACACAAAGACACAAAGACACAAAGACAGACACAAAGACAGACAGACAGACAGACAGACAGAAAGAAAGACAGACAGACAGACAGACAGACAGAAAGACAGACAGAAAGACAGAAAGACAAACAGACAGACAGACACAAAGAAAGACAGACAGACAGACAGACAAAAAGACAGACAGACAGACGCACGCACAGACGTGCATACGGCCCTCCCACTTTATATAATCGATGTCTACTGAACCCTGTGTGACTAATTTGTCAGGCATGAGTGAAACAGCAAATGTGGGCTGAAGTCCAGGTGGCTCTCACCGATTCTTCAATAAAAATGGAAGAGCTTGCAAGATAAAAATTCAGTGAGAAGAAAAAAAATCCTGAAGTCGAGGTTTTTGACTATGTCGAAGGTCGACTGTACTTTGGGATGATGATGATCTTGACGAATAATTCAGCATCATGCGCATGCGCCTCACATTTGACGAATAGCTAAGGAAAGCTGAAGCTGCGGGTCCCAAATCAACTCCAGATCCAATGCAATTTCCCAAAAGTGATGCCAATGCTAAACAGCTTAAAGGTCTCAAGCTCTAGCTATTTGTCCGTCCATTGAGCTTGTGGTCTGTACCAATATGAATTTTGCAACTACGCAAAATCTACTGGCATCATTGGAAAGCCAGTGACCAAAGCAGTTGGGCATTTGCTTCACTTTTGGACAGTATTAAATAATACAGGCAGCGCTGGCAAATAACTCGTACAACTCTGACACGTCAGTGCAATACTGTCGACAAAATGGCTAGCGCCTTCTCTAATATTAATTTTCATCCAAAGCGAATTAAATTCGTTTAGCTGCCAAGGCTTCAAGCTTCCCAACGATGTCAATAGAATTTGTGTAGCCATAGCATAAAAGAAGTTATGATGTTTGGTACTGGGGTAGGGGGCGGCACCCCTTGCGGGGGTGAGGTGAAAGGGGGTAGAGTCCCCACGTCACAATTTTGTTTGGCAATTTTACTACTAAAAATATGCCGAAAGATGCAATTTTCCGCTTTTCAACCAGAGGAGCGCTGACTTTTAGCCGGCACTGTATGAATCCTATCAAGATGCTACGGGGTCTTACTAAAGTAGTGATACATATTGTCGCTGCAATTGCATAAGAGATCGCATTGCACAACTGCCTGGACAATGGCCTCTTGGAAGAGGCCATTGAGCCAGCAGCGCAATCCCTTGAGTCTTTTGAGAAATGTGATCTCGGAGAGTCCACGGACTAGCGACTTGAATTGGCCCTGGCTCAGGTCCTCTTGAATGTGAGGGCACAGAAAAGCAAGCCCATGAGCAATAACAAGTCCAACAAGCTGTCAGTGGTCGCCCCGCATATGAAAAATGGCTCACTCAAATGGGGGATCAATATTTCCTTGAACTAAAACTCGTCCAAATGGTCAAGTGACATCCACTGTCATACAAACGTCGAACGCTCGCTGTTCGCAAGCAGAGGGTGAAAAAGTTGACGGAACATTTACCGAAAATAGTCTGCAAAGAAGAGTTTAGAGAGCCCTGGGAATGAGATCGACAAAAGCAGGATCATGCTATAGATTTTTCTACACAGAACGATGTCTAAGCCTTGGGGTTATTTCGCAGAGAAAAGCTCTCTTCTATAGGGAATCCGTGGATGAGGCACGAGAATCAGCTATTGCGACAAATCGCAAATGCATTCGTTACCCAAGAAAAACAAGTCTTACGTACAATGGTGACAACGCTGATTACGATGAGAACCCCCAAAGCCAGACTGTCTCTTCTATCGGCATTAAGCCCTTCGCCTGTGAAATTCACACCAACGCCAACCGCCGGAGGTCGAGGGAAAGCCTCTTCGCCATGTTCTCGTCTCATCGTGGTTTCCGACTCGACCTGGCTCTGTGTCGACCCCTCGATGTCGATGTGCTAAGACCCTCAGAGGTCCTCGTGGCCGGGCAGATTTTCCTGGGGCAACGAAACGCTTCAAAATGGTTGGGACGACTTGGGGTCGCCCTCTTCATTCAATGAGAGAAGACGCTAACGCAGAGGGACAAGGAGCAGCACTTCCCATTTTTACTTTCTTCCTATCTCTGAACCAGGGGCAAGATATGAAGAATTCTTCCTCCAGAAGACTTTGTGATCGTTGGCCCTCCCCTATGAAGAGGCAGCTGGCACATCCGACTGAGAGAGGCGTGACAAATGATTGTTGAGCGCAACCTGATGATGTCGATGGATAAAAGGCCCGTAGGCCCGACGACCTCTGGGTAGTTTTCCCTGTGGCCTCGCTGATATGTCTCCTCGGGACTTGAGCAGGGGGCGGCCGACCTCTTCGTCTCTGGAGGTGAGCAACTTGGTGGTTTGATCCTCCCCCTCACTCGAAGCTTTACCCTCTTCTACCAGAGCTTGTGCTGCTCATACTTGGCGTGGCGACTCGCTGCTCCTGGTGGGGAATATCACGTCCGTATGCGTTCTGCACCTTTTCACTCAGCCAAGCTTTTGTGGTGAGCGGTGAAGGCGGCGGAAGCGCCTTTAGGGCACTCCTGTCACACATACAGCACCATGCCTTTTGTTTAACTTGCACTCACGCCGAGACCCTCGACTATACTGAATAGAAGAGCGTAAGCAAACCCACATCTCGCTTTCTCTCTCTTTCTGGCACAGAGAGAGAGTCTCACTTTTTTCAGCTCTCCTTGCCCGTGGACAACTAGACAGTATGGAATAATCAGGAGCTTGCACACATTGGTGGACCCTCATTGGGATCAATGGGGACCAATGAAGGCAGACGCAATTTGTTTCTCTTTACCGGCATTAGTGTCATTGAGGACCAACATGCAGTGCCAGCACCGCGCCAGTTTGTGTGTGGCCCGCAAGAATTAGCGTCAAGTCGACGTGCGCTCCTCCAACAGCTTCAGGCGCTGACGAAAGGGGTACCACTGCAGCGGGATCAACGTCAGCACCAAGTAGACACCTCGTGCTTAAGTCTGAGGAAGTTTATTTTCAAAACGTAACTTCATGTCTCCTCTTTTCAAGGGCTTTTAAACAGAGTGGCTGAAACTAATCTGAGGAGTTGCCAGCAGGAGGTACCATCAAACAGCAAATCTCGTTGCCACGGTCTATGAATAGATTGTCGTGGACTATAACTTAGTGGTTATAACTTGTTGCTTTGCTGGTTGCCATTAGCTCTCAGCATCAGCTACCACCCTTTTCTATGACCTCCAGCGACGGTTTGTCTGGTATCTCCGGCATAAATTTGGATAAAACAACTTGTCCAGCTATCCCATGGACACCGCGACCACTTCGAGCACTTCTGCATTTCTGCCGTCGCATAACTTGACACAAACTTATATCAATATCAACTTGGGCAGTGCGGGTCGCATTGAAGAAGTGCTCTTTGCCTTGTGAATGTAGAGTATACACCCTGTTCCCCTACTCGCCAATCCATCGGCACATCCGTAGTCATAGAGAAACCTTAAAGAAGTCCGGACATCGTGAAGAGAAAATGTGTCATGCGTGTCTGGGAAACCGCTTTCGCTCTAGAGCAGACAGAAATAGAGTGAAAGCAAGACAGAGAGATGCGTATCTACCGTATCTAGCCACATTGCGTGATCTTGCTGGATGGAAACGTCTCGATCGACAATGACCGAGTGGAGAAAAAACAAGGAAGATTCAATATTCCTGAAGTATTCGATAACCGTGCCAATATCCGTCAACTTAAGGCAATAACAGTCCATTCCTAAGAGACTTTTGAGAGAGACGAGTGCGTAAAAAATGCGCAGTCATCCGAATGTCGTGGAAGCTTCGATTCAGAGTAGAATTCACGGTGCTCAAACTCACGAGTGACTGAACTGAGTGGAAGCTTGACTGCGTGGGCTGGAACTTTCTCGGCTTCTTTCTCGCAACCTTTCATGATGGAGTTGAATAAAAAGTGGGTCAGCTTGAAAAAACTGCCGCGTGCACGTGGTACATGAGGATTGCTAAGGCTGCGAACTGAGAAATGACTTGAAAACAGCAGCCGCAGCACTTCCTTATGAGAATCGACCGTCAGATGAGCGCCTCATCAAACTTGCACGCAAACGTCTGCTAGGATCGTCCTTGAACTCACCAACCCCGAGGAAATTCTTCGGATACACGACCCAGGTCATGACAGTGACACCGGTGCCAAGAAAAATGAATAAAACGAATGAATGAATGAACCCTTTGACACGGCAAAAGCTCTTGAGATCCGTGACAAGTTGACGCACAATGTGAGAAAAACAGCCACAACGGAAATGGAAAAAAAGACCAAGCCTGACAACAAGTGACGTGCAGCCCACTAGACAAGTCCGGGCAACTATATCTATGTCTGGGACGAGGTTCGTTTTGGAGCGTCGAGACCTGGACCTGATGTCACTAATTTTTAATGCTCTAAACGGGGAGTGAGATTGCACGAAACTTTGTCGGGTTTGATCTAGAATCCCCTTGTTCCCAGCACGGGTGAAGACACCCGACCTCTGTGTTCGTTCCTGTGACGCTGGAGGGAGAAAGAAGGAATGAAAGCCAGAATCGTCGCTCAAACACAGACAGAAACAGACTTCCGTAGCTTGATTAATCAAAGAAGGAGGCAAATAAATCACTTCCTCTCTGAGCTGGGTCCTGACTGGCCTGGCTGGCCTCGGCCCGCATCGCCCCGGGCCCGCCTGGCCGCGGCCCGTCTCGCCGCGGCCCGCCGCGCCGCGCCGGTGGAAGAGTAATGTCTTTTCGGCAACGTGTAGACATCCATCTATCACCAGAGGAGCTGCTTGTGCACCCCGATTCGACGCTGTGATCGCCAAACCGCAAATTGAAAGATGGTCTGATGATACCAACTTCCCATCATGCGGCAGCGGCGCCTAATGAGGGGGAATTACTCTGGAAACCTTCGACCTCTAATTTGCGACAAGCCAGGCAAACACTGTTGATTGAAAGATTGGCGATTTCCTCCCCGCCGCAGACGTCACCCGAGGTCTTTGTAAGCGTACCACGCTCACCGTGACGTGCGCGTAACCAGTAGGGCACGACGAGAGCGTCGACGTGGCGGTGGCGCCGAAGGCCGCGCATGAGATCGCGCCCAAGTCCGCGTCCGTCCAGCTAATGGGAACTTGAGAGGAGCAAACCATTCTTCAGTATTAGGGTCGTTTGCAGGCACAATAGGAAATGCTCGCTGCTTAAATGCCAACGCTGTCAACCTCATTGTTTCACTTCAAAAGAGGCATTTTTGCCCTTTTGGCAGAAAGGCGCATTTCGGGCAAAGTCGTCAAGTTCCTTAAATTCCTCCTGGGCAAAAATCCGACCTCCTGGAATTTGGGCGGTGTTTTAGCACTGCCTTCTCCGGAGACCACCGTCGATTCCGCCCAAGACCATTGTGAAGGCCCTCAAAATTCTGGCCATTTTGTTGTACCTGTAAGTGGTGCCGTCGATGGCGCCGAGGCCGTCCCTCCCTCCAACTGCTGCCAGGAGGGTAACGGAGTGGCAACTGAGCAGAATGTGCGAAACAGAGAATTGGGACGGGCGTTAGTCACGGATGTGAGCATGCCACTGTAGCACTGTAACACAGAAACCGCCTAATAATGCTAAAAGAAAACACTGCATCATCTGCTTGCACAGTGCATTCCTGGTATGTAACAGTTGTTCTCTCGTCCGACTTTTTATAGCAAGTCGCTATGACCGCATTCCAACAGTGCGCATAAGCGAGTGCAGTAAGAACGTCGGAATACGTACGTTCATACGTAGCAGTGAGCGCACAATCACTTATGCGCAAGAATAATTTGATCGCTTGTAGCTGTGCACTTAACAGAAAGGAAAGTCATTTTTTCCACCTGTGTGAACGATTCAGGAGAGAATGAGAATACTTTCCCAGGCTGAGGTGTTTTTTTGCCAAACCGATTCCCAAGCAAAGAACCCGGAGACGACGGGATCAGAGTCAGACATTCCAAGATTATCGCTCGGGCTCCATCTGACAGCAGGTGAGAGAGAGAGATGCTTTCTTGTAAAATGACAGGGCCAAGTATTTTTCAATATTTCCATCTGATAAGGTTTGCCAGGCAAAGCTTCCAACGCGGTCAGCAGCAACTGCTACTCCGGCACCGCCGAGGTGAGGGCGGGCTACGGGGGTAGCTTAAAGAGACCCGGACAAAGTTGGGACGCCGCCTCAGCCTGGCCTCCATGAGCTTGGCCACGACCGTGTCATTAAGTACGATCTTCTCCGTGACGTTTTGGTTCAGGAGTGAAAACACTGTACTTTGTCTGTCCAGGATCATCTGGGAGACCCTGCAGCTACGGCACATCTGACCCCACTGCGCAGGGTGGGAGAACCAACAGAAGCAGTCATGAATTGCGTGCGTCGTCATCAATATCAGTGCCATTTGTAGCTGTGCGCCTGCAATCGATTCCTTATCTGGGTGTGACTTTCTTGCCCCTCCTGCTGAGGTGCTACCGGGCAATGATCTCATTAGGCCAGCATTGATTGGCTCGACAGGTGACAGATCAAATTATGCTATCGTTGAGCTTTGGCCTGCTCAAAATCTGCACACCAGCAGACTGAGTTTGTTTAGAAAACTCGTTTTCCTAGCTCCAGAAGCATCAATCTCCTTTTTAATTTCGCTCGTGTGTTCTCTTGCATAATGGTCAGCTCGGCCACCACGCATCTGCTGATGGTCCGGAGGATAACGGGCGAGAAAATTAAAAATGCCAACAATTTCCTCTGCCTCCAGCTTCCAAAACGTAGGAAGAAGAGAGTCGGTGGTGCCGCTGTCACAATTTCATTTGGCTCCATGATTTATCGCCGTCCATTTTTTCTCTTTGTCCGTCGGTGTTGTTTCCCTTTGAATCGAGCTCTGCTTGCCGACCAAGCTCATCGTCGGCGGGGCCGACATGGAGGGCGGCGGACTCGACTCAGGACGGACGCGGAGGACCTGTGTTACTCACTGAACTTACTGTGGCGTGAGTTATCATTGCTGTTGTGCGTGACCTTTCCCCGGGCATCACACGTGATCTGGGAATGGAAGGCAGCAGCGCAGCTCAGCAGAAGAGCTTCGATCATCCCTTTGATAGCTCATTTCGTTGTCTGACACGTCACGTCTGGAGTCTTTAGCACCGCTTTTAAAAGCTCGGCCAGTGTCCTGGGTCCTTGATTAAGTCAACTAATTACAATTATTTTACTTGAGCCATTGAATAGCGCTTCACAGTCCGGCAGACTCAGACTGCACAACACACGCACGCACGCACGCACTTTGAAAGTGAAGAATGGAGAGAGAAATTACTGACGATGAGATACAGGGCGTAGCGCGAAATTGGACGCCGTAATGACTTCCGCTGCATCCTGGTCGGGCCAGATTCATTAGTGGGGGTGACGACGCCATGACTGCACCTTTCTCTCCAGACAGCTGTGAGTGTCGTGTCTTGAACGAAGACAACTTATGCATGGAGGACAAGTCCTGCTCAATTCCTTTTATCCACATCATAAGTCACAATTCAATCTGCCGCAGGTATTATAATTGCCCCCTCCCCGTGATGATGGTCAACCTGGTCCATCTCAGGAGGCGGAGGCGGAGGCGGAGTCCGCTCATCAGTGAGAAGTAGAAGAAAAACAAAAGCGATTATTGCTACTCTACAGCCTGTACATGCGTACGTACACAGGTTGCGGTCGTGGCAGCGGCATCTGCAAGGGCGGCCTGGCCTTCAGCAGTGGCGTCATTACCGTGGCAAATAACTTGGAAATGTAAATTGCTGTTTCGCCCCGATCGATCTTCTCTCTCTCTCTCATTTTTTCGATGACTTCTTCTCCGCCCGAGGCCTACCGTCAAGAGGGCAAAGCTAGCACTGAGCAACAGGATATTGGATTATGAAAAACTCATCCCCTTGATGATGCATCTGTGCTCTGCAGACGTCCACCAAGAAGATCACTCTGGCTGATAAAAAAGCAGTTATGCCTGCGAAAAGCAGAAAAGTCAGCACTCTGCTCTTTTCCAACTTTGCTCCGTCACTCACCAGAGGTGCACACACGCAACGTGTGCTGGCTGCAGTGCGTCCTGACGGCCAGCGCAGCGCAGCACGCGGACGAGGACACGCCGGAGAGAATCGACACGGACGGAATTTCTGACCCTGGCTGCCACATCATGAGTTTTTAAATAGGAGAAGAGCTTGCACGAGCGCACCTTTGTGGAAGAATTCCCATTTATTACTTTCTGAAATATTGAGCTCGGAAATTGGGCTCATGATTTACCTATGGACGACGACTCTGCCGTGCGGCAGCTAAACGTTAATCAACAGACTGGGGAAGATCATCAAGGCTTCAACGACCTGGCCGAGTAATCGAAGAAGCCTCTTCTCCCTTTATGCCAAGAATTGTGTTTCTTTCCCCCCTCGTTTTGCGCGCGTTTTCTGGGCCAAATTAACTCCGCGCCTTGATTCATGAGAAGATCGCCCAAGGCGCTCTGGATCGAAGGGAAACGAATGCTGGCAGGTGGAGGAGAAGCTTAACAGACAGTTCTGGCTGCGCCCAGGATGTCTCCCATAACTCAATTGCACTCTTTCTGCCTGTTGGGCGTGCAGATGATAGAGCGTGCGCTACAGCATTATGAACATTATTTTCTTGTCGAATCTGCGAGTCAGGACTTCCCAGCGGCTACGGCTATGAAAGCTGGCACCTCCAGCTGCAAAGACCATTTCAGGAGAGAAATCCAAGAATGATTTCAGCATCTCCTGTTGCTTGGAGTCGAAGAATTGAGTCGGTCTTCTCCTCATTGACTCGAGCTACCAGAAAGTTACGATGCCTTGACATGCAAGGGCAATTTTCCTTCTTGGCTTCCACTAGAAGTTTGACCTGACCGTTGTTGCTGCCGGTGCTGGCGTTGCCAGTGCTGCTGGTGCTGCCGCAGACACCCTTCCCCCCCTCCCCCCCCCCCTTCTTCTCCTCTCCTAATCATAAATGCATGGCGACGATCCTGGATGAGGGCCAATGGTAAATCGGGTCGAGTCGTTTTCAGGGACTGATTAAAAAACGGTTGTGATGAGCTTGACTCGAGCACGTCTGTGGAGAGCTAATGAGTGCCAGAGTTGAACTATAAGTGCGATGAAGATTGCTCTACTTTCCCACCTGAGCAAAGGACTGAGCCAAATGTTTGTCTCCTCGGCTTGTGCCGTCCAGAAGTGGTCCCGCCAGGAGGAAAATTGAACTTGACAAAGTGCTCCCAATAGGCGGTTCCTTGGGAAGGTGGAAGAAGCGGACCAGAATACGGCAATTGGCGCTAATGAGTCTTTGAGATGTTGGAAATACTTCGTTACTTATCTCAATTCTAGCTCATTTAGCCATTGACAAGAATGACAATGGCTCGCATAACTCAAGGTGGAGAACAGAGCCTCCGTTGTTCACGCATACTTTCAGTTCCCTGAAATATACATTCTGCTGCATCCGTCCGTCCGCTTGTCCAATCCATCCTTCCATCCGCACAATCGCGGATAACGAGAAGAAGAAGAAGAAGAGGTTGTCGCAAAATAGGATTACCGCTGAAAAGGGCCAAGAGCGACGAGAATGTTTACTTATAGCAGCAGTCTGCAAATTGGAAAATCCATGATCCAAATAGCGATTGAAAGCCGAACAAAGAGCGCGGAATTTGCCCCCTCCTGTTTTGATGATGCCACCTGCCGCAAGGAGAAAATTTGTCTGCAGTGTGAAATAAGCGGATTAACATTTCAGCCCCTTTGCTTTGCTCTTGAGTTTGCGCGCTTGCCGCGCACGGATTTGCATGATTCCGGACCACCAGACTCGAGCGACGCGCTGAAAAACAAGATTAACATATTCGCAGGTGACATAACAATCCAGACTTTCCCAGCTCTTCTTTTCCCAATCCTTTGGCGCCACTTCTGGCGCGGCGTTCGCAAATGACAGAATCAATAATCGGCTCTCCCCGTCCGCCATAAGGTGCTCTGCTCCGCTCTGCTCCGCGTGGTTCCGACTTCTCGCAAGATGTCACTTTATCATCCTCTAGCTAAACAGTGACGTAACCCGACGGCGAAAGTTCTGCAGACCCGAGAAAAACTACCTCATTTCACGTGCCCAGGAGGCAGCGAAGCTTTCCTACTTTTTTTCTGCTCGCTAGAGGTGCAAGTCACCACTCTTTGGACTCACTTTATGGTTCAAGATCGTCCTGCTCCTACAGTACACAGATTGAAATCTGTTAAGAAACGTTTAAATTCGACGTTCACGCTTCTCCTTTCATGTCGTTTACCCTGGCTGACGCAATTTTGGCGTTGAAAGGCCGGATTTCCTCGCGTCATGGAGCATCAATGCAGGAAGAAAGATGGACGCGGACCCCTCCGGAGATCACAGCACACCCAACAGATGAAATTTCTGTCGATCTGATGAGGCGGGGTGACTTTTCTCGTACGACACAGTGAGGAAGCTTTCGAATCTAGCGTGTAGCTGCCAAGTGGTGGGACGCAGATTTGACGATACCGAACTGTCCGTCCACGTCTGATGAGACGCCTTGAAGCAAACTGCTGTGCTTTACTACGCTACTTAGGAACCACCCTGTAGAGGAGGTAAGGCCTGTTGTCCTCATTTTGGTGCCACTTAATCGGTTCTCAACGTCCCAGCGCACATAGCGTGTGCATAACTGTGTGCATTCGCATTTTCTCAGGCACTTCTCCCACACGCATGCGTACGAGTAAATATAGCAAATATCCTTCAAGAAACGTCTATACGGCATTGCTGAGTTGCGGTAACGATTGCGAAGTCAGCCTAGTGCAGACACAGACAGTCTTACACTCGTGCACTGAATGCTTTGAGGTCAATATCGGTGTGTGCATGTGGAGTGATGACGTTTGGTGGTTTTCAGATGTCGTCACTTAAAAAAGTCGTTGCAGGGCAGCCGTGAAGTTACTGTGAATACGTGTCGTGCGGTCCGGCTGTCCGGCTGTGGAGTTTAGAAAGTGATCACGGTCGACTTTTTACAGGGTCGAACCTCATACTTACGATACGCAGAAGAGAAAAACTTAGGATTGCGGACACGCAGAATAGTGAAGTTCTCAGTGCGGCTTCGTCGCCAGATGGTGATCAGAAAGTGCAGAGAACGCACCTCTTCTTTCCAAAATTATCCCAGTTTTATTCATGTGTACCTGCAGTGGTGAAGTTGTAAATACTACACGGCATTTTCAGCCTGGGTGTGTGCGTGCGTACGTGCGTGCGCGCGTGTGTGTGCGTGTGTGTGTGCGTGTGTGTGTGCGTGTGTGTGTGTGTGAGAGAGAGAGAGAGAGAGAGAGAGGTCTTTTTTTGCGGTCGACTTGCTTAAGTCGCGTTTTCCAGCCCTGGTTTTTCGTCGTTTCTTACATGCATCTTCATCTTGTGATAGTTTTTACGCTTATCTCGACCATCGGTCTAATGGTGATCTGACACTTCCATTCAGCTGATACGTATATTATGATGATACGCTGCTTTTTGCTCAGCATCGCATGCTTAGCAACATCACTTCGGCTCTGCTGCACGTTCAAACACCTCAGTTTGCTTCACCAACGTCTCGTATTGTTGTTGGACGTCAAGTCTGTGGACCCTGAGTGAGGGACGTAGAAAATGGACTTTTTCTCTCCGAGCTTGGCCGCTAGATGGCGCTCTGTCCACATGATTCGTTGTTGGGAATTTGTGCAGATAGCGTGGGAACTCGTAAGATAAAATAAGAGTAACAAGCACATGTGCGACCACTAGAGAGTCCAAAGGAGTTCCTGAGATATGATTTGTCCTCGCTAAAGTTCATGCTATTCGTAGTCTGTGCACTTACATTCGCATTCTTCATCACGTGGCTGAACCTCAAGATTGGGCTAGGTCAAAAAATGAAAATTTTGGAATTTGACTGAGTGCATCTTATATTAGTTTCCTCATGCTAAATATTGAAGGTATAGTCAAATGGTTCTCAAAAAAAATGTCATTGGACCCCCTTCTCTTGCAGTAAAGTGTTACTACATAAATTCAGTACATTAGATGGTGCTCAGATTTGGAAGGCCCCGGGACCAAGCTATAAACACTTTGTTCTTTGAGTTTTGCGTGACTACAGTGCTTCAGTTTTGCATCTAGAAAGTAGATGAGCAGGTCCACATCAACTTTGTAATGTTGACCTTACATCTTCATCCACTGTGTCTATAATAATTTGAAGGTGGAGGGGGGACCAAAAATTCATTACTTTTCATTCCATTTGACTAAAATGTCTTCAAATGGATTCTTGCCACAAATCTAGGACGCTACAAGAGATTGAAAAAAAACTGACCTCGCCTACTCAAGATCATAGGAGATCTTGTACTATTGAAGTCAACGATACATGTCTGACACTGCTGGGGCCGGGCTTAAAGGTGTTACTTAGAAAAGTGTTAAGTCGCATGCATATTTTAAAGGTCACTCAGTGACGTTGGATGTCACCCCTTCCTTTATGGTATTATAACTTTCAGGCTTCAAAGTGTGCATCAAACTGTAAGAAATGGTCCAAAGTTCATCACCTGCATTTAATTAAAAAACATACCCTTACTTCAGAACTAAACCAAGAGCCTGTGATCAATGCCTACAGCTGGCTTCATACAGTATGAGCCAGTATGAGCTATAGTATATGATGCACTTTAGTTTTTTTGTGTGGCCCCAATCTCACGCTCCGCTCCTTGGTGCCAACAAACATTGGCCTTGAGTACGAAATCATGATTTACGCGGACTAAACGTTGCTTGGGACCATCCAAGTCTTTAAAATTATGCCGATAATCGCACTGATCGAATGAAAACGACTCTGGTGCAGCAACCACTTGAGCACTTCCTTGCATGCTGAGTTCCTCTAAATCAAGTGTTTGGACGCTATCAAGCTCGCTTGTGCGCAATCTATATGCATGAGTGAGGTAACAGCGATATTTTTAGAGGATAACAAGCACTTGCAGCTCATGAAACTGAGGAGCCTCATAAATTAGCAAACTCTCGAAGATGCGTGCGTTCGATCGAATCTCCAACACCTTGACACCTACTGGCCAAGATAGAGCAGAGCTGAACTGAGCTGAGCTGAGCTCAGAGCAGAGCAGAGCAGAGCAGAAATCCACCTCGTATTTGGCTTGCGGATTCGAAAAATGTCCTAATAAATTACGGCAATCGAAAATGGTGCGTCGATTCTCAGCCTATTCTGTCCCTTATGTGATCGCTGTACCTATTATTGCGTAGGCTTTATCGCGCTGTCATCGTACACACGCCGTAGCAGTGGCCGCTGCCTACCTGCCTTATCCGTCCACTGGACTGCGGTGCTCTGTACCGCTGATGCACTGCGCTGTGTACGTACAATGTACGTACGGACAGTACTTTCAGTGCTTTGCAGTCCCCTCAGAAAGTACAGTAGAAGCGTAGGCGTGCGCACGTAGGCGAATACTGCTGTACGGTATATTTTCTCTGGGCTTTCATTTGTGGGTACATGCAGACCTGATGTACATAGATAGCATACATACAAGAAGGACTCTAAATGTATTCATTCACATCCCCACGACGAGGTGACTACGAGAGTCTCTGCATTCAAGGGAACATCGACGGCACTGCTATATCCAAGTTGCCACTGTCATGCGTCATAGATCGACCTCAGCACAGGAAATGAGTAAAACTGGTAGAAGGGATTTTCAGCACCCAAACAGCGGAAACAGTGGGACAAGGGAAGACTATTCAGAAATGTTCCTTTTCATCACTGAGCGCTGAGTCGCTGGCTTGCTCGCTCGGTGTGGTCGCCACCGCTATTTTCAATTCGCTGCCGCAGTCAGTTAGCTAAAAACGATTGCCACAATAAGGATGAGGGAGGAGACACCTTTAATTTGTGGGGGGTGAAGTCTTCCTCCAGGCGCACGAGCGTCAAGGCAGAGCCAGAGCCGGTGTTCGGTGTTTGGCCGCAGGAAAAGAAATGAATGTAGGACTCAGCATGCGCAGTGAGAAAAATTCCCCGAAGATGTACAAGTCTTTCATCAACTCTTACCAGTAAATGGCTGGAATTTTTTTTTGCCATGTCAGGAAAACAACGTGCCATTTATGCTGGCGCTTCTCAGTTCTCTCAGCTTGCTCTCAGCTTGCTCTCAGCTCTCGGGCTTCTGGGAGATGGGGCGGGATGGAATGGTACTTTGGGTTGGAAGCTTCCTACACTGACAGCAAACAGCTCAAAGATCGACGCCTCAGATTATCGAGTCCGTTTCTTCAATGGATAATTGCCGTCGATCTGTCTGTTGGAATTCTAGATGACTCACGCAACTTAAGCATCCTCCCATCCAACGCCTTCGCACCTGCGTTCAGCTACTACACTTTTTTGTTTTGTTTGCGTGAAGCATCTCAAGTGTACTCAGAGGTGGCGCTATTTTCTCCTGGCCAGAATCCACGGTCTCTGGAACGTGTTCTTGAGCTTGACCAGGAGGTTCTTGTACACCGCGGTTTCGACCTCCTTATTGACTGGATCAGTTACCTCGAGGTCGCCTCCAGACGTCTCGATGGAGTTCTCTTTATCTTTGTGCTCCAACGTGCTCGTACCCTTTTTATCCTCGCCATCCTTCTCTTCCTTTGCCACTAAATCTTGGGGAACATGACTGACGGCATCGTTGGGTACCAGCGGCAAGGGCTCGCCTTCGGCTGGGGGCGTGAGGTAGGAGACTACTGAAGAAGACTCCCCCTGCAGCATGATGTCGTCTTGGAAATTGGAGATGTCGTAATCTTCCAGGTTTTTGCTGTCGTCCTCGCCGTCCCAGATGTCGTCGTCGCCGAAGCCGACGCTCACTTCCACCCTACCGGCGTGGGTGTGTGAGTACTTGAAATCGGGGCTGGTCATGGTGCAGCCTTCGTCCAGACCGAACACGCCAAAGCCCTTGAGCTCGGTGGCCACAGCATCTTTGCCGGGGCACTCAATGAAGGCATGCACCGGTTCGGACGCCAGAGCGGAGTACACCCAGGAGCCGTTGTAAAGCCTGGAGAAGGGCTGGACTGGACCGTGCGCTAGTCGAGTCTGGCACCACGCCGGGTCCAGAACTCCCCTCAGCAACTGCATGACGCAAGAGCGAGCCGCGTCCGCGCGGAGCAACGGGGACAGCCCGCAGAAGAACTGCTGAGAGCCTTGGTGCAGGAACACCTGACAGTCCTGAAAGTCCTCCTTCCTGAGTTCCAAGTAATACTCTTTGGAGGGATCGGTGACCAAGTACTCGGTGTCGACGTCGACGACCACAGAGTAACCGTCCTTTACTTTCACGGGCAAGTTGTGCACACGACTGAGGTCAAGGGCGGAGGCAGCGTCCACCAGGGGCACGCTCACGGTCACGACGACATCGGCCAGATGCGCTTCAAAGGAGGCCGAGGCTGGCAGCACCGAGTAGTAAGGCCAAAGATCCTCTCCGCCGTCTCCAAAAAGCAAGCTCATGTTGTCCGGGAGCTGACTGGATATTGCCGCCAGGGTAGTGCGAAGTTTCCGCGGAGAGATCACGCTCTTGCTGATCTTTCCCGACCCGAGCGATGTGATCGTGGTCTCGATCTCCAAGAGTCTTTCTTCGACGAGGTCGGCCTCGAGGGAGAGGCGCTTGTAGGCCTCGTTTCGCACGTGCACCAAGTCGCTGATGGAGGTACGCATGAACGGGTTCGTCTCCATTATGATCACCTGAAAAGAAGGAGCAGGAAGAGTAAGAAAAAAAAGCATATTCGCACTTTGTTGCACATGATGGACAGCGTCGCTATGATCAAGAGACAGAAAGAGAAAATGCTCTCAAGCGTTATCGATTGCTATGGCTCACACAACTGCAGCCACGTGTGGCACTATCATGTGTCCAGGTACAGCACATGCGTGAAACAATACAGTGAGGGAGAGAAATCTTTTCCGTTTAAGGCAACCGCAAAGTACTGGTAGTGTACGATACGTGTGATCTATTGCCTGTACTGGAGCCCCATGACCGTCGCCTGGGAGGCTGACTTCTTGGCGCGGACGTGTACAAACGTACGGCTCATTTACTGTGCTTTCACCCATACTTGATGATCTAATTACGCACTACATGCACACGCAGGTAGCGCTGATGCTCGACTGTCGGCACTAGGCTGTCCCCGTACGTGCACGGACTCACGCCGAGCAAGCTGCCCATGCAGTACAGCCTGCAGCTGCATAGCCACTGTTTTGTCCACATGAAAAAATAAATTCAGCATCTTTTGTCGAGGCGTGGCGAATGCTGCGACATGAAACAAGAAATTCAATGGTGTTTTGCTGTCGAGAGGAGATAACATCTACATGTTAGTTTGTGCAATGTCCCCAGTGCATCTGCCTTCTGTCTCCTGCTCCTGCTGTCACCTGCCAATGAGCGCGAATTTGCGACGTTGTCTCGCCTGGGGACGGACAGGGAGTGCAGGAACGTTTGGAATGCGACGAGAATCATTGTTCCATGGGCTTACGCAATTATGAGGCTGAGGGATGCATTCGCATGGGGCTGTTTTTGTTGGCAGTACAGATGTGCATCCCTTGCCTCACCATGCGTCGAGTTGCGCACAATATGGAAAGAAATTCGTCACCAAATTCGCGATGAAAGTATGAGAGATTTTCCTTTCTATGCATAAAAAAGCATATTGGGAGTGTCTCCGTTTGATGCAACTTTTTTTCAACTTGCACCTGGTTGAAAACTTGTTCAACTAATGTAGTATTTGCCTTGTACCTTTCTCTGTAGCTGGTGGGCCATGTCTTCCATGTGCTTGATTTCCTTGGTGTGAATGCCGAGCATCTGCTCGGTCTTGCTCTTCAGGTGGTTGGTCTTGGCCTTCACCTGACTGACTGTGTTGGTGACGCGAGAGTCGAGCCCGTTCAGCTGATCGCGGATGGTGTCCACGTCCTGCGTGTACGCGACGCCGAACAAGCCCTTCAAGAATCCGGCCTGCCTCTTGCTTCTTCTGCTTTTCTTGCTGTAACTGTTGTTATTCTTCTCGGCCTCCTTCACTTCCTGGTAGAAAGTGTCTTGACCGAGCTCCTTGAGGTCTCTGGCTCGTCGCTTCATGTTGTCGCACCGCGCCTTTAACTTTTTGTTCTGCTCCTTCCACGAGGTGTTGAGCTCGTCCAGTCTGGTAAGTCTGGTCCGGTGGTTGGGATTCAACCTCCGCCGTCTTTCCTCCTCCGGATCCTTGAGGTCGCTGGCCAAGACGTTGAGCTTCTCCAGGATGTTGTCGATCCTCTCCTCGAGGCCTGGCAGATTGATGGCTACCCTTATGGCCAGATCCCACTTGTTGTGAATAGAATGGACTCTTCCCAGAGGCTCGAAGAACACGGGCCACTGCATGTAGGAGACGCAGAGCGACGCCAGAGTCAACAGGATTAACGCGGCCACCCGCAGATTCATCATTTTGGCGAAGGTGAGATTGATTTCCTCTTCCTCTCACCGGTCTCACTCAGAACCCCAACAACAACGAGGCCGCCGCGAATTCAGCCCTCAGCAGCAGTCGCCAATCACGGCCATATTTCGCGACGCAGGAATGTTCACCAGAGCAAGACATTTTCCAGACTGAAGGCGACTGCAGGATCTTGTTCTCCCTCGGTAATTATTGTTTCTCTGCTTCTTCAGCGTGCGATCGCACATGTGCGAATGCTTGCGTGTGACTGCGACTGGAGCAGCGAGCTCATCTCGCCCGCTATAAAAATATGTCGTTTACCCTCTCTCCAGGCAGGAAAACAGTGTTTCTTCTTTCTTCTGCTTCTCACTCCCGGTGGTGGTGACGGCGGGCTTGACAGGAGCGCGGAGGCTCCAGCAGTTCTTCTTTGCGTCATCCACGCGCATACGCACACTCACGTCAGAAATGAGGAGGAGGCGAGCATGGAGAGCGACTCCGTGCACACACACACGGAGAAGCTCTCAAACTCTCCCTACCGATCCAACCTCTGCCTCTGCGATGCACATCATGCAGAGAGGCCTCAAGGCGGAGCGCGTGACTCGCAAAAGCGGCGGCGGCGTCATTATTGGGACTAGAAATTTCGGCTGACGACTCATTGACTCCAGGAAGCTCAGTGAAACTTTCAGTGCAGCAACTCGTTTACTTTGGGCTCTGCATGACCAACGAATGTGAAACTTTTAGGGCAGCAGCTGCGTTTACGTTGGGCTGCTTGACCAAGCAATGTAGTAAAGATGTAGGATGCACGTACATGGGACTGGAGCGGTGCGGTGACAGCAGAAAATCGATCTGTTCCGAAGATCTTGGACTTCTTCAGGGACAACTCCTTTTGCTGGGTGTAACTTGCAGTCACGTCAGCTGCAAGCTCGCGGTCTTATTCAAACTCCTTCTTTGAGGCTCTGGCTTTTTTCTTCGCCATATACGACCTGGCTTGAAAGTCACGTATATGTTCTGACCGTAAGCTTTTCACCCAATTTATTGTACACTTTGCACTTACTCAGAGAGCAAAGTAAAAAGTTGATGATCTCATTGACGTGATGATACAGTAAAGAATCAGCCTCCGTCAAAAGCGGCCTCGGGACATAGTCAGTCTGCTCTACTTTGGTTATATAGACTGTCCAATGAAATGCACCTCTGACCAACTTGTCTCAGCTACTGTCCGTAAGATACTCTCTGAGACTATTAATTTGTTGTTACTGTTAACTTCCCTTGCACCGTACCGCTTGCGGTGTCCACTGTAACACAGTCCCAGTGCAGCCACAGGTGAAAAAGCAAAGATGACTTCATCGTAAGAAGGAGATTACTACGTACGTGCAGTGCAGCAACCGCGCAGGGGGAAAAATGGAGAGGCGATTACATACGGCACTTTAATCTGACGTCTTCTTGCCTCCTCCTATTTGGAGGCAACAACTGGACAGTGAGGCAAAAAATACCGCACTCTAGTAAACTGCTCGGCACACACGCCACTTGGATGGAGCCAGCAGGAAACAGCACTGAACCATCGCATTCTCATTGTGCGTGGGAGAATCCTGCTTGCCTCGATTAAGGAAAAAAAAGTTGCAGCATCAAAGAGAAAACAGTGAAACAACATGTGGGATTAATGTTATATGAAGCTCTATCACATGGTTAAAAGTGGCTCGGAACAGTAAAAGCTTGGGCATTTTCCTGACTTAAGTGAGGTTGTGATGAGGTGAAATCCACCTGCCCCATTGGCGAGATGAATGCAATGTCCCTCGACTTCTGAGAAAGAAGAAATGTCGTGAACGATAAAAGGGTTAAAAAAGGACTTTGGAGAAAGGTAGAGAATGATTGTCCAAAATGCAGATTACTCAGTCATGCGCTGTCACGAGAAACCTTTCAGGAAGTTTTGGCTTCCAAAGCTTGTGCACATGATGGAAGCGATAAATTATACGGCTGGCGACGCTCGTCCCAACTACAGCAAAAGCATGTCCTAGTTGCTCATTGTCGGTACGCACGCGCGCACTGGTTCAGAACGTATATAGATAGTACTTGTTTGGCACACACGCCCAAAAGTGTTCTCTCGGGCGAGTCACGCTCAAATAGCAGCAGTTGGGTGCGTCAGTTGCCCAAATCGCATCTTCGGCATATGCAAAGATCAATCCACCAAATTGGCCCTTTCAACTTGAGATGGCAAATTTTCTCTGCCTTTTTTATTGTATACAATGGCTTAGAATTGTTAGCATAGCTGATTGCCACGGGAGCTGTGCTGTGAGTACGAGCAAAAGTCGCCTAATCTAACCTAGATTATCCCCACTTGAGACGGCGTCACTCAGCGTTGCATCCTCGTCCAAGCTTTGACATAATCACGCGCCAAACTGTACTTCCTTTCTTAGCCATGCGAAAACACGTCAGTTGGGGGAAAAGATGTGCGGTTGCCCTAAAATACTGTGCACGCAGCCGAACCGTCTGAGGAGAGATCATTTGTGAGTTCCTGGCTTTTTTTTCGCGGCCATTGACACAAACAGTTGGCTTTTTCTCCCGGGACTCTCGCTTCGCACGTCTGAACTGCAATGTGCCAGAAATTTGCATATTGCAGCCAAAGATCCTTCCTCAAAGGCAATTTTCGCAATCCTGCAAAACTTTCAGGGAGAAAGTAGCTAATTGAGCGTCATTACAAAGAATTGGAGCTCCTTGAAGATATACGACTCTACCCTTTTAGTTAATGGTCTGCATGCTCTGACCATTGCTCTTCCGAGTAGACCACCAGAGAACAACTTTTTTGCAAAAAATCTTGACATGTAAGAAAGTCGGTTACGTAGAGGTGTCCATTGCAGTCGATGGTCAGACTTTTCTCCACCAGCATGTTGCAACACTTGCGAAGGATCACCTCTGGGTTAAGTGATGGGATGAGAGAGCAGATGTTCCTGGCTTGCGTCAAGAAATCAAGACATCACTCCTTCTAAACAGTCTGCGGGGAGAAACCCGACCTTTGTCTCCATGATTTATTGAACAGTGTCCGGACGCACCACGTTTATATGCAGATTGAGCGTAATCCGGGGTTTAAAAGCTATTTTTTGCACTGCGGCGGCGTCCACTCCAGGGCAGATGTTTCTCCCATTTGACACGGACTTGTCTGTCGCCGGCTCATTGACAAATGGCCGCTGTTGCTGCGTTGCCGGCGTTTTGAATAGAGCGCCTAATTTCATCGACGACGACTTCTCCTGGTCCAATTGGTTCGCCATCTGCTGCTCATTCATGCGCCAGAGACATTGCATCAAAAGAGTCTTGACGACGCAACTCCAAGATGTTGGCGGCGGCCAAAGCAAGGAAAAACAACCAGGAATTTGTGAAATGACTCCCCAAGGACGGACACCCACCCTAATTGTTCTTTTCTCACGAAAAAAAGACTTTCTGCTCGTAGATGATGGGGTGGGAGTCGCGACGTCTTCAAACGAAGCGACAACGTAGAGTTAACGCCGATCAGTTCTTCTTCCTGATTCCCCCCAAGAGGACCATGGACGAGTTCATTTCTAGCCTGAGGAGACCTCAAATGAGCCGCCCAGAAACGCATCAGAGGAAGCAGCAGATGCAAATTAATGGCACCTCCAGGGAACATCCGCAATTCCACACCGTGGAAATGGTCCTCGAGTTGTTCTTTTTTCGGCGGAATTTTTTCTTCCGCGCACCCTCAATCTCTGGAGCGCCAGCGGACGCCGTGGAGAAACCACACGTGCTTGCGCATTCGCGTCCGCCACAATGGCGGCTGGCGCTCCAGCCAGGCCTGTTGCACGACGTCATCCAGTGTGCGGACAGTGCAAGACGTGAGCTGGCACGTCCACGTCCACTCGTTGTGCAGGAGAATCTGGAATGCCGTATATGGGTCCCACTCGTGCTTTAGGGGAAGGGCAGGAAAGAGAATCCAGCTAACCTGACCTCATCTAACTTGGCTGAGCCCCGCTGCACTTCTAGGACATCTAGGAAGGCGGCACCTCCTAAAGCGCGCTGCACCGGGTGCGTCTGAATTGGTCGGTAATCAATGCTCGCCATTTCTAGTGGCAATGCAGTGTGCACTGCTTGTCTAGCGTGGACGGCAAGTGGAGGCTTCACACAGGACTCGTGCGAAGATTGGCCGGCAGAAATACTCATTTTAGAGCACTTTAAAATGCACTGTCTCAAACTGATCTGAGGATTGGAACGACGCTCAGTTCACTGCAAGTACGTGCACTTAAAGGAATGACAGCCAAGTTGAACGAAATGAACTTTCTAAAGGAGATCACTTAAACAAAAAGTGTCATTCGAAAGGAATTTTAAAACGTTGGAGCAACTGTTGGAAGTGCCAACTTCTCATTTTATGCTCGGTGCTTGTTTTCCTGGAAAATCAAAGTGCAACTGATGCCGCCTTCACATCTCCTGTGCTCCACTGCTGCAGAAAGGACTCCCTTGTCAGAAGTCTTCAATGTTGTCTCAGTTACTTGTCTGCGAGAGTTATGGACAACACAGAATATTCACTATGTCCTAAACCATGTTGTCAACTGAATGTACTTTCAGCTGATACCGAAGTTGGTGGACAAGATGCTTTAATAGTGGAGCTTCGAGTTCATTTCCAGACTTGCTCAATTCAGACGCTCCAAGGTATCAACTGTATCATGGATGCGAGTCTTGTCATAATTGACGTTACTGGATGAAAAAATGATCGCCCATCACTAGATTCCGGAATTTCAGGTGAAGAATTTTAGCCATTTAGTTGACCCAAATTACATTTTAGGTCTCTATTTCTTTCTCACCTTTCATTTGGATTTTACCGCCAATATTTTCAAAACTCCCCCAATTTCACTCCCTTCTGCAATCTCTTCTAGCCTTTTCAATTTTTACTGCATTTTTATAGCCAAGCTTTTTGGCCCCTTCAGGGGCATTAAAGGTTTCTCCCTTTCGCCGTCGGACCAAAATCTGTAGACACTCTGAATCTTGAACAGTGATGACTGCAGCGCAGCAAATGGGAATCTCAGAAGTATCAGCAATTGAGGGTTAGCAAGAGACTCCTCTCTGGCTATAGGTATATTTACTCGTGGTACTCAAGGCCCTGAGATTGGTGTTTACATGTGAGTCCATCAAATGATCCGTGAACCATACATGTTGAGTATAATGGCATGGGCAGTCCTGACTACAAGCTACAGATCTGTTGCTCTGACAATGAGGTACTGAAGCATTTGCTTTTCTCCAGATGAAACCCGAGTTACGCTTGATGACTAAGTGTGAAAGTCAGTTGTTGCCCAATGAATCTGGCACCACCTGAAACTGCGGGATCGACAGACTGACTTTGAACAGCACTCGATGTCTTGGCGGAAATCATAATGACCTCCTAATTGGCGTGGGGCCTTCCCGCTGCCTCCCCTCTCTGCGCCGCGCCATTCACGGCCCAATTTGATCTCAGCGGGCGGTCAAAGGCGACTCTCGGAGGGCAAAGAATTTTCCGGATGCCTTTTTCGCATCAATGGTCAAATGGCATCTTTTCAATCAGTCGAGTCGGCAGCTGCTTTTTTCTGTCAGGACAAAAGTTTCTCTTCATATTCTCCGCTCCTCGTGGGGGTCGCCAGCTCTGCCACAATGCGTGAGAGGTGTTTGCTCTAATCTCTGTCAATAGACGTTTAAAAATAGCGGCAGGTGCGAGCCAGAAAGGCTTGTTGTTGTGTGCTGCCAGGCAGAGATGGGCGGATGAGTTTACTACCGCCAACAGTGAAGGTTTTGGGTAGCACAAGAAGTTGCCCGACAACGCTTGGCAAATAACGGCGCGACGGTTCCCAATCGTGGTCGTCAGTGCGGATCAGGTTCTGGCATCGAGAGTTTGAGACCAGACGAAAAAAAGAAAAGGTCGAGGAGCTTTTTCTGCCTCCTCTTTTGAGTCGACCCGAGTGGACTCTCCCACTGCCAATGCCTTGCCAATCAAGTAGCTGCACGACCGCACCGCAAGACTCGCCGGATGTCATAAAACATTATTGCGGCACGCTTCTTGTTCCTGCCGATTGGCAGATAGCGGACAAGAGCAATGAACTAAGAACTCGAGTAGCAACAGGAGGGTTTCCTCTCTCACGATCACTCACCAGAGGGGGATCCTCTCGTCTTCTCTCTGCTACCACGATCCAGGCACGCTGCAATCGTCAATTATCCGCTCTCCACGACGATCCAACTTGGTCAATTCGCTATTTCTTCTCTTCGGCGGAGTGAAATTACCCCGCGGTCTCTGCTGTGTGTCTCTATCTCCCCCCTGAAGGAGGGGAGAGCCAAAGACGACGTCGCTGCCTCCATACGTCGACAGCTCTGGCCAGACAAGGGGCGTTGCTTATTGATTCAACACAGGGCTTCTCACCCCGGACAGGTGAAGCAAGAAGAGGATTGACTCCGGCGTGCCGTGCTCCGCTCAGGGGAACCCCTGCTCCAGGAGGACCCAGGAGCTCAAATAGTCACGTCTGACGGACCCACGCCAATTATCCAATCAATTTCCCATAAACAGCTGCTCCCTCTCCTTGTTCTGACTGTTCTGACGACCACGATGCACAAAACGTCGTTGGCGGCGGCTCCGTTGATGAAATTAATGCATAGTGGCCGCCGACAAAGACTTGCTGGACCGCTGCTCTTCTCTCCCAGTGCTTTGTTTAGCTCATTGAGTCAACCAAATTTTGTTGGCACCACAGAATAGCAAAGTGAGTGGCCACTGCTAGGGGTTTTAAGGACGCCGTGGATTTCGGGGACAGACGTGGTCCCAGGTCAGACTTGCTTCGCACGCAATGAGAATGCTGTACTTGCGCACTGCTTCAGCGCTGCACAACATTGTTACAGCACAGTCGGACTGACTGTCATGCGGGTCTAACAGAAATTGAACCACTGAATCCACCATGCGTGGCCTGCGAGGTTCTTCCTGACCTTCTCATCCCTGCTTATCTCTGGATTGCCGTCACAGTTGAAAGTAGTATTGCCTCGTCGACATGAGCCGGCATGACTAATGGGGCGACAAGCATTGGTCTCGCTACTCTCGGTCATCATGTAAGAAACATATGTACTACCACATCCATTTGCATATCAGCCCGGGCGCGCACATGGTTTCTTTCACCTGCTGCTCGCCCAGACTGCCAAGACAGGTCATCTGATATGCGTACTAGACCTTTGCCAAGACGTTGCTTAGGAGTTCCACCGGAATCAGTGCCGGCGTAAGAGTGGAAAACACATCGATTCCAGCACCCGGAGAAGACTGTTGAATAATCCGGAGAAAGATCAGTGACGCTGCAGATAAATCCGGTCAACGTTCGGGGAAGAAGTGTGTTTTCGGGACCTCGAGTTGACGAAAAGTCCCTTCAAGTGACTTGAAGATGTGTCACTAATAGTAATAATGCATCACCACCGTCCGGTTCGGGAGTCAGGAGTGACAACGCTCTAACCGCGCCGATCATTTCAAGCGCGTATCTCCACGTCCTGTGCGCAGTTGCAACGTACGTGCGCATGCGCTCCTGTTCTTGAATAACCCATTAAGCTCTTGGGAGCTGAGCTGCCCATTGTTCCTCAATAATCCACAACAATGAGCAAATACCGCAGGCCCTAACTCAGGTTGAAACAGGCCGGCAAGGTCGCCTTCTCTCCTGCTTGCTTCTTCACCCGCAATTTATCATGCGTCATTGATCGAAATTGACTGATTGTTTCTTCCCAATGAATACGTTAGGATTAAAGCTGGTGCAGATGAAGTGGCGACCTTCACCTTGTCTCTACGGAGACCCTGAGATTAATGCCACTTCCTCGCATGTCAATTCAGTGACTCGCGCCTTTTTTTATCCATAAGAGATGAGTTTAACTAACTTGGGCATCGGCCACAATCGAGATATCAGGATTAGTTGATGGGACACATGCGCACCATCGGAATGGCGAAAAATACAGCCTCGCAAAAAAACAAAACAAAACATGGATGTCCAATGGCAGAGATAACGATCGCTCTGCAATGAGCAAGCGAACGAGCGTTGCGTTCAGTTTGTCCGTTCATTTTTATTCATTGAGATGAGACAGGCCAATTGCACGTAGAAGATCGCGTTCCATAAAGGGTTGAATTTTATTAGAACCGCTGCTCCCTTGTTGTTTACTACGAGGGTGGTAGCGTTAGGTATGTAGTATGGATGTCGTGTGCTCGAACTTCAATCGATTGATAATGTTTTATCGGACTGATAAAGAGTATTGCTTCTTGTGAGATAGGTAGAGGGAAGGTTAATCACAGGCCATTTTTTACTCCATCGGCGATTCTTTGCGCAGATTGCGCAGTCCGAGCGAACGACCCCGGACATATTTCATCAAAAGACAATGCAGAAGCGGCAGCAGCGGCAGTGAGAGCGCGCAGAGAATTCGCAACAAGAATGCTCGGTAGCAAAGACGGCGCTGGCAGCAAAAAAAAATGACTTCTTTCTCTGTTGGAGGCCGAGAAGACGAAGAAGAAAAAAGCCATCAACAACAACTCATGTGAACAATGCCCTTGAAAACGATATCGCACGGATCGATCTGCAATAAGCTTCCGATAATGGCTGCAGCTACGAGGCGAGTACCAGTACTCCTCTCAGTACAAGGGCCGGGACCGTGACGTGTGCATAATGGCAGCGGCAACCGTAACACTTGCAGCAACAAGGACAGTGAAGGAGACCTTTGCCATTGGACGTTAAGAAATCGACTGGCGCATGAGTGCAATTACGAGTTCAACTGATTGCCTTTGCTAGATGAGTGTTCGGACTAAGGCAGAGTACAGCGGTGCTTATTTTCCAAGACCCATTGGTCGTAACCCCCTGAGATTGGATCACAGTGAACGTGAAAAGTTACAAACATTTTTCTTCACAAAGTGACTGTGTGCGAGTAGCTGATAAGCACACTCACACTCAGTGCACAGCAGCGCTCAGGCCTACGTGTGGCCCAATGTGTACAGCAATCACCTTTCAATAAGTTGAGGCAACTTCCCGTAGTGCACGGAGTATCAATAGGAGCAGATGATGTTGGCTAGCACAAAATGAATGCTCTTTCTTTTCCTCGTATCAAACCGTCGTCGCTTGTTCTGACATCCCAATTTTCTTCAAGGCCCTCTCTCCCTACAAGCGAGGTACTCCACAGACATGCAGGAAGGTTGTTAAGGCCTCCTCCTCCTCCTCCCCTCGCTTCAAGTATGTACGTAGGAGTAGCGTGTGTGCAATAGTAGTGTTCAGTCTCTCAGGCAACTGGGGCAAAAAGGATTAGAATAATATGAGCCTCCTCGCATGCAAGCAAAACCCACCGGAGCAGCTTGGTACAAGCAATCATTTCTTAATTGCCCTCTTCCTTGTCCTCCCCCCCCCCCGCCTACCCCAACCAGGAGATGGGCGTTGGTCTGATCCTTAAACGAAAAAAAATCTCATTGCACGCTTACTCCAGCTGAAAAATCTGCTACAAAATGACTTCTTGCTCAACTTTGCACCGCTGTTCACAGATCTTTAGATCTCGTCAGCCTCTTCTTCGGGTACGTCATGTTTGGCTGTCATGCACACATAAGCACACACTGCACGACACAACTCCTGGCATGTACGACACTCACTTGTGTATAAAGGAGAGACCAAGGCAGTGCAGCTGGCTCAGCATGTGATGGTAGCTCGTGCTACAAGTTACACAGTCAAAAGCCTGGTTAAGAGAGTACGAATAAAGAGGCTGCAAAAGTTGCAAGAAAAGCAAACTTTTAACTTATCGGCTTTTTTTTTCCAGAGTAACGGCCTAGGAACTGTTGTTCTGATAATGTTTTGTAGCTAAGCTTTGTGTGGACACGTGCATACATTTAAGAACTTTTTACCATTTGCTGGCACCGTTTCTACGTCGGTAGGTGCAATAGGACACATCATTAAGGAAGAATGAATTTTAAGCGAGCCATGATGGATCATGACAATCTACGAGCAATACATAGGACCCATTTGATGTACTGTTGTTCCAAGTGCGTACGTATGTTCTCCTCCATAACACACACTGCAACATAGGCGGGTACGTACGCACACTGCTGATCTACGTGTGTACAGGGTGTGCTAGGTAAAGGCGGATAAATTCTAAAGTGTTTTAATTCCTGAACCAAATACTGCAGAGCATTAACATTGGTGACATTTGAGCGGTTGCCAACGCGTCTGTTAGTCATTCCGAGATCGGACTATTAATTTATAACCTTATGTTGGTTTAAACCATCTACGCCGCTTTGTCTAGGAGCTACAGTTCTCCGAACTTTGTTTGGCTTTATCCAGGATACCCCGTATGTACAATATACCACTGGCAGAAAGACATGGCCGGGAGCCAAGTGAAGTTAGGGACTAATAGATTCAACTGCTATACGGCATACGATGTACCGGAGGCTAAAGTATGGGGCAGGGGTGCAAGCAGAGCAAAGGTTTTTTTTTCACCAGTTGATTAAGGGGGTTAACGCGTGTGTGAGAGAGACAGAGATACGCAAAAAAGGGTTGGGCAATAAAAGGCCTCTGCACAACGTACGTGCTTGAACCATGACTGAGGTGATTGAAAGAAGCTTTTGGTCTAAAAAAAAAGCTCTGTTGCCTCCATCAGTCCAAATAGCGGTGATGTGATGATGTTTCCTCCTCCAGATGGCGACTGCCGGCTTGTCAAAAACATACATGCCTTTATGGCTTAATGACGGGTGATTCCCTGGGCAAACAAAATTAGAATTCATAGCCCCGCTCAGCTGGTGGCGAGGGCATCTTGTGGATAAAGCAAGGAGGAGCCTTGATAAAGCGGGCGGCGGCCGGATCACATTGGCATCATGTGGTAAATGGATCTCTTTATTTTTAGGCAGGACGAACCGTTTGGGAAGAAGCCGCGTTCACCAAACACAGTTTGAGCGCCTGAAGTCAGCTAGAAAGACCCTGTATAGAAGACTTCTCTATAGAAGAAATCACGTCGAATAAGCTGCATAGCAATTTGCTGCGGTTGACCCGGATGCGTTCTGGCTCTCTCACCTGAAATTCACTTCCGCCTATCCTTATTCTCTCTGCAAGCTAACGAACGGTTCGCGGAACCTTTACACTTGGGGTTTTCGTGCAGCTTGAACAAAAAAGAAGAATGTTTAACTTGCAAGCACCTGCCAATGATTCCTTCAGTGACATTGCTAGAAGATGAAGCAGGTTTGGGACAACTCAAGTC